>VTLG01014535.1_pt1 | contig 44053 bp, 63 predicted proteins | sample 4694571 | NCBI WGS metagenome assembly VTLG01 (sample SAMN12604809, study PRJNA352737) | marine metagenome | biome: ENVO:00000447; feature: ENVO:00000209|ENVO:00000569|ENVO:01000036; material: ENVO:00002151; isolation source: viral sequences binned using virsorter ...
TTATAGCCCAATAGATCGGGAGTACCAAGTAGGCTAAGGTTTTCCAACCTAGTCCAAATGATATCTTTTGAGGCAGTTTTAAGTTTTTTATATAGTTTATTTTCTGGGCCCACAAGTGCATTAATAATCCTTCTGAAGTTTATCTGGTAAGATAAGACTCGAAGGTTTTTGAGTTTTTAAAACTAATCTATGTGTACTGTGACCTGGCTGACCAATAATTGGATGTGCATTTTCATGTACTTCCATTCTTTTAATTTCATGTAGTTTTCCATCTTTTTCTACATAGATAACTGCATTTTTAACTGCGTCAGATCCTTTTGTGAAGTTGCTTAAAAACAACTGCAAATCTTGTACTCTCATGAATCTTTTTGTCTTAACTTGTTAGACAGTTCCTCTATCACTTTTCTATAACCTTGCAAGAGATTTTTATTTTTTTCATTTTCTGATGCTATTTTTTTAGCTTCAAATATTTCTTGCTTCAAAGTGTTGACCAAAAATTCAAAAGCTTTGATAGTCTCTGTGAGTTCTTCAACTTGTCTAGTTAGATCTAAGGGGCCACGATCCTCTGGCACATCTATTTTAAATTCATTTTCATGGGTCATATCCTCTCCATGTTCTTTTAAATGTGTATATGTACGCTTTTCTTTCATTATTGACTTTATAGGATAATTAACTTAAATTGTCAAACATGGGTGTACCAAAAAGATTAACAGAATTACAACGTAAATTTGCTGAGATACTAGTCTTTGGTGACAAAGATGGCAAACCAGTAACAAAAACTGAGGCTGCAAAATTAGCGGGCTTTAGTAAAAATAGATTAAGTCAAGAAGGATATGAATTAACAAACCCAAAATATCATCCGCTAGTTGTAGACTATATTGGTAAATTAAGAGAAGAAAAGATACAAAAGTTTATGGTGACATTCGATGGACACCTGGCAGAACTAGATCGTATTAAAGAAAAAGCATTGAAAAAAGGATCTTTTTCAACCGCGGGTAATATGGAAATAGCTAGAGGTAAAGCGGCAGGATTATATATAGATAGAAAAATTATTAAGACAGGAAAATTAGAAGATCTATCTGAGCAAGAATTAGAAAACAAAATGAAACAAATACTAGAAGACTATGCACCAATCTTAAATGCAAAACAAATAGATGGTGAAGTTATATCTTCTGAATCTTCTTCACCCACGGAAGAGGAATCATCGTTCGATCCCCAAAAGTAATACCCTCTTCATCCTTATCATAAGAAGCAAATAATTTAATAGAATTCTTATCCTTAGAGTACAGCCAACCTTCGTTGACAGGAGTTGCTAGTCTCATCTTATTAAAATCTTTATCGGTAGCCCAAGCCGAGTCACTTACACAGTCGACCCACTCCACTCTGACTTTTTGAAAAGGTATATCAGGAGTTGTTATAGTGTTGATAGCTTTACGTCTTTTCCTAGGCATATCTTCCTATATCACCCCTATAAGAGATGTACCAGATAAATCACTTAACAAATTTTCCATTTATTTGCCCTGGCTGGCACCCCTGTACTCAGTTTGGACTAACCTTTTACTTAAAAGAGGTATAAATGACATAAATTTCTGTCACTAAAACAGTTTCTGTCACTAATTTTGTCACGTATTATTGTTGTATACCAACACTAATAGTTGATTCTGACACTTTGACACTTTTTTTTCGTGTTTTTTTTTAACGTCTCTCATTTATCTGTGACATCACTTATGTATATTTTTGTGGTAATTATGCAACACATTGCTACAAGACAGTTTTATCTGCCTTTTTTTCGCCATAATATTTCCTCATTACGGACAACTTGTCTTCAGCTTCTGCAATAATTTGTAATAGTTTGTCTATTTCACCAGTTATATCTATATGTTCTGGTATAACAAGATTTTGTTCACATATTATTTCAATTTTGTAGTTTGCATCTTCGATATCTGCTTCATATCTTTTTAGAATGGTTCTAAATAGTTTATCGTTCATCTTTTTTCTCCTTTTTCTGGTGAAATACCTCATACCAGGTATCACATTCATCACATTGGTACATGCTTACTATCTCATGTTCTGAATCTGGATAGGTGTCTTCTGTATCAAAGTCATTGTTCCATCGTACGTCAGCATTGCAGTAAAAACATTTCATTTAAAATCCTCCTCTTTGATATCAACTTTTGCCTTCTCTTTCTCATCATTTATTAGGTCATGATACATGTCCAATCTCTTCAAAAACTTATGTTTCCAGGCCCGTAGTTCATGGTCCGTGAACGAAAATTCCTGATAAAATAAGTCAGGAGTACATACCATTATCATTCCTTGACGGATATTACTCTTGTACACATAATCATGGGCCATGCAATATGCTGCAATTTGCAGATAATAATCCTCGATCCACTCTTCTTTCTTCGGTCTATTCGATTGTTTAAAATCGATTATGGTATCAAGGCCATTGTGATTACAAACGAGGTCAGTAGACCCAGCGTATAGCCCAGGATAATATAACATAACCTCCGAGCCATAGTATTCCGTGACATTCGATAAACCCTTCTCAATAATTTTGTTGGCCATGGGACGCGCCTCTTGTCCGATCCCTGTAAGATCATCGTACCCAACTCCTTCCACATAAGATTCGAGGAACTTGTGCATAGATGTCCCCCTATTACTACTATGGTTTTTAATTCGTTCCGCCTCTGATTCTCCAACTTTAGCCTTCCATTTCTTTAAAAAATCTGTGTTTTTGGTGGCTCCTAATATAGTAGTAACGGATGGAAGTCTATAATTACTTATCTCATAAACTCTTTTCCCAGTATCAGGGTTCGTGATTTGTTTTCCACTTATATAGTTGAATTTACTATTCTTCTTCATTTTTCAGTTCTTCCTGTTCTTTTCTAAAACCCTCCATAAGTTCTTCATAGAGGGTTTTTTCTTTTTTAAATATCTCATCAAAACGTTTACGGTATAGATCGGTACTTGGTCTTGACCTACCGTCAAACTTTTCTTTAGCCATAGATCTTCTCACATTTAAAATTATTTTTATCATCACCACTAAAGGATAGATATTTATTTCTATTCTTTAGAAACCTTAAAGGTTCTTGATAAGTTGCGTAAGTAATTTGTTGTAAATAATTAGATGCATGTCTACATCTTTGTTGACTTATTTTAACACTATCATTGTAAGAAATACCTTCTTTTCTCTCCAACTCAATAATAAGATCTATGTCCGCACAATCTTTAGCATCTTTATCTATATAACTACCAAAGGCATGAATAGATTTTACCCTCACAATATAATAATCATTGCTATTCATTTGTTCTACTCTCTCAAGTAATTCTTTTACAACCTCATTTGCTTTTTCTTTTGAAATAGGTTTAATAAACTTCGCATTAGCAAGAGCCATTGCTTTTCTTTCTAGTTCATAAAAATTACGATTATTATGTTCTTTTTTATTAATATAACCTTCTTTGATCATGTCTTCAAAAAATTTCATAATCTTTTTATCAGAAGTTAGCTTTAATTCTGGCCAATACTTAATTGAATTAGCATCAAAATCACGGCTAGTGTGGTCTTTAAAAAATTTTCTAAGATGTTTAGCTTCAATTCCTAGAATCTTATCTGTTGCATTTACTCTCATATTTCTCCTTTATAGTTTTTTGTTTAGTTCTTTTACATACTCTTCGTTTTCTTTTTGTCGTTTGTCCTCTATCATCTTAGCATGTTTACGCCATGCCCAAGAATTCATTTGTCCTGCATACTTCATAATAAAATGAAGTGTATTATATACTATTCTATCTAACATTTTTTCTCCTTTTAAAATTTGCTATATCAACAATGTTATCCATGTTTATTTTTTTATTAGCATAATACTCTATAATTTTTTGTATTTTAGGTAACTTTGTGTGAGCAAAAGGCCATAACAATAAACAAACATAATAAGCATCTCTAAATACACAACGCCATTTATATTGAGGTAGATAAGGAGTTCCATCTTTACGCAAACCCTTAACTGTTTTAGGTCTTAATGTTCCAACCCCTAACACTTCATGGAGCCATATTAAAACACTACGATCAGTCATTGTTATTTCCATATTAATACGCATTGAATTAGATACTCTAAAACCTGGTTTACCTTTGTGTTTCTTTTTCTTTTCAACACCTCGTTTAAAATGTATTGATCCTTCGCCATCAAACAGTCCTGCAATATAAGCTTTATCTACTTCGCTAACCATTAATGTATAGAAATTGTTTCTATGTCAGAGTCAAAATCATCATCATAATCATATATCTCACCTTGAGATTCACAGTCATGACACTGTTCAATAAAATCATCGTCGCTTAACAACGTAGAAAATTTTAAATATCCATTACCTTTACAGGTTGGACATACATAAACTCTTTTAATCTTTTTTGAATTGGCCATTATATTTTTTCGCTTTCTCGTTTGCTAACACGTCAATTGTTTTTGCCACACTTAATTTTGCTTCAGGAAGTATCAACTTTGATAACTTCTTTAAGACTTTATATGTTTCTTTGGACAGTGAAACATTACTGTATTTACTCATATCAGTCATGTATAATACCTTTCATTATTTTTATTTAATATAAAGTAGTTTAAAGGATTGTCAATGACAAAATTTGTATTAGTTTTATGGTTATGTAGTTCGGTGCCTGGAAATGAGTGTGTGAAAATGCCAACACCCCAGTTTACATTTGATGACATGTATGATTGCACTGTCTATGGTTATTCCCATAGTGAGGAGCTTATAATCTCACTTACAAGAGAATTTGTTAATGAAAAATTAGTATATACTAAGTTTATGTGTGAAGAACATCAAGTTGTTTGACAATATATTTGAACTATGTTAGTTGGTTAGATCTTCTCACCATTACCTACCCTTAATATATATCCCTCTTAGGGTAGGTGTTATTTGCATATGCAACCATAGAAGTAACCACTTCCATCGTCCATAACGTATGAATTTAAATTACTAACGTATGTTGTTAGCTTTACTCTTATTATTTCGCATAGGTCAAAGCAATTTACTTTTGCCAATAACGACATATGTTCCATCATCTGCTTTGTTAACGGCACTAACTGATACAACCCGTCGTTTTGTATTATCAATTCCATTAGACATCTCCTTTACTTTTTCATACCACAAATCTTTATATTTTTTATTTTTTGTTTCGTGGTAAAGGTTTGCTATTATATCTAATTCCTTTGTTAAATTCATTATTTCTAGTCCCCCATAGTATGACATTTTTTAAACCTGGTGCTTTGATGTCCATATGAACACCAAAAGATTTCCAAGCCTTCTTCATGATATTTAATTCAAGCAATAGGTTAGCCCATTGTCCTTGGTTCGTGACTGTTGTTTTAATGGTGATTGTTTTTTCTTTCACGTGTTTAATCTACTATTCTTTCCAATTGTAGCAAGGATTGTTTATAAGTATCCAATACTCTTTCATGGTCAGTAAAATATAAATGAATATTTTGTCCATCCCATTCTCTTTTCTTAATAATTTTATTAAAACTATTTATCAAAGCATCCTCAGACACTTTGATTATATTGTAAGTTAAATCTTCATAACAATTACCTGTTTTTTTAACTTGATTTATTTGTTTCATATCAGAGTGAAGTTTTCGTTCTAACTCTATTTCCATGTCTAGACGTAAATTCATGAGACTTAAAACTTCTTTTACTTCATTTAAAGACTTACGTCCAATGTCAGGGGTTTGAAGTAACTCTATTTCTGACATTAAAACCAAATCACCTATTGTTTTTATATCTGGTAAATGTTTTTTGAATGCGTTAGTTAGTCTGATGTTTAGTTCTAGTTCTTGTATTTCTTTATCTAGTATATTCATTTTTTTCTCCTGTATTTATTTCTAATAACATACTAGGATATTAAATGATAGTTGTCAACCCTGGCCTTTGTATCTTTTCTGTGATTTTTGGCGCTTTTCTTGTTTATTTTTATTTTTCTTGTGTTGACGGGGGCCTCTCTTCTTAGGTTTGTCACGAGGGGTAAAGAATTTAAAACTTTGTCTAGCCATCTTTCCATTCTTTTACAAAAGGATCTGCATCTTTTGGTTTTGTAATGTGGGGTAGATAACTTATTTTACCATTAACATGTTGTTCTAAATCAGAACCACAATTCATACATCTATATAGTTCATTACTTAAACCTACTAACATAGTGTACTCACTACATGTTGGACATTTACCATTAACTACTTCTGCTGAAACTTTAACCATTATTTTAGTATAAGCTTTTTTATAGATTTTTCACCCATATAAATTTCCGTTTCTGCTTTCGATTTTATACATTGATAGTCTACATTACTACCAGTATTTGAACGCATTGCAATTCTTTTCCCTTTTAAACAATTTGACATAGACTCTTGTATTCTGTGTTCTTTTATTTCACCATTAACAATCATCAATAAAGCTATAACAATTTCAGTCATGACTACCATTACCATTTGCTCTTACTTTATCTTTTAAATTTTCTACATCACTTAATGCTTTTTCTAGTTGTGCTTTTAAAAATTCTATATTAACCTTGTTCGTCATATTTTGTTCTTGAGTTATCTCTAACTTTTCTGTTGTTTTATACAAATCTTCTATCAACATGTATTGTTCCTGGTCCGTGGGCAGTTGTTCTGACTTCTTGAGAAGATCAGCTTGAAACAATTCTCTTGATGTCTCTAGTGATGTTAGCCTGCTAGTCACCTCTGTGTACGCAAACACGCCCATAGCTACACCAGCAATGATTGCTAGCATATTTTTCATTGGCATGCTTATTGATGTATTTTCACTTACTTTCATAATGGTGCTATTAAAAATGTTAATATAACAAATGCAATAATAATTCCTCCTGTAAAATAATAGTTCATCCTACAATACTCCATTAGTTATTACTACCTAATTGACTACGCATTATTAAAAAAGACTTAAAATCAGCTTCCATTTGTTTTATTTTTTCTTCCATTCTCTGCATTTTTTCATCAGCTACGATCCTATTACCCTTATCTTTTTCAATCATCAATAATAGTTCGTTTTGATTAGTATTTAACTGTCCAATATATGTCTTAAAATTTAATAAATGAGTTTCGTTTATTGTGGTAATTTCTGTTTGATTTTTATTAATAGTCTCTGTCAAAGATACAATGTATCTAACACCTGTAAAAGTTCCCACTACAACAGAAGCTATAACGGGAACTATTACTATATTCTTTTTTAACAGATCTAATATATTCATTAGTCACTATTTAATTATGTAGGCTATAATAAGAACTGCAATTATAATCGTACATACTTTGTGATTACACCAACATTTGTTGGCCATATTTTTTATTTTATTAATCATTTTTTTTCTCCTCGATTTCATAGAAGAACTTGTCTGTATCTTCTGTACGCCAAGCTCTACTATCTTCTACATTCCATTCAGAGGTTTGGACCTTCCAATCAGGAGTTTCATCTTTCACTGTGAAAGAAGGTATGTCCCATATACATCGATTGTTAGGTTGTGCTGCATAATTACCATCATCTAAGGCAATAATATGAGCGCACTTATGTTCGTGCGGTATCTCTGAATGATCAGTATCTAGTATATTACTGTCTGGATGTGCAAAGTCAACGGTAAATAAATATTTACCTGCGTGCCATTTCTTGTCTTTTCCTATGTACTTACCAGCTTGACTATCTAATATATCCCAACGATGAACAGAAGGATAATAAGAAAAACAATTCCAGAGCTGTAGTTCATCAAGTCGTCTTGTGGGCACTCTGGATGCATCAAATCCCTGTTGAATAAACGCGCTAATTGGTAAGCGATAAAATATTGCACCGTTTTCCATAATAGCATGAAATAATATAGCCCTACCTGTAAGAGCGCTAAGACCAAACACAATACAGTCTTCAACTTCTCCGTGATGTTTTTTACAATCATATAAATACTCTCTTCTTATTTGTGCGTAAGTTGGTGGTATGTTTGCATTTAAGTAAGCCATAATTTATCCTCATTTTATATTACCCCAATTTGGTCCAGATTCATAGTCAACTTTATTGGGCACTTGTAATTCAACTGCATTCTCCATAATCTCTTTTATTTTATTTGCGTGTTCTGGAGACTCAACAGATATATCAAGTTCATCATGTACTTGTATATGTGGTATGATACCTTCTTTATATAGTTCTATCATTGCTTTTTTTGTCATATCAGCAGCCGATCCTTGAATTAATTTATTCAAAGCTTTGTAAGTATAGGCTCTTCTTATCCCTGGTCCGTGTTCCAAGATCGCATCATCATGTGTCATTGCTTTATGCATGCCAAACATATTTGGCTCCCATAGATGAAACCTACATAGTCTTCCAAGTAAAGTTCTTATTTGACCACGTTGCTGTGCTCTTTGCATTACATTATCCATTAGTTGTTTAACAAAGGGAACTCGATCATGATATTGTTTGAATAGTTCATCAGAAGTTTCTTTATCAACACCCAACTCAGCTTGAAGTTTATTCTTACCCATACCATAGAATAATCCTAAGTTAATTGTTTTAGCTTGAGATCTTGGTATGTTGGCCATATCAGCAACGATCGTATGAAAGTCTGTATTAGGATCATTATTGTAAGAATCTAATACATCATCAACGCCATATAAATTCTGTAGTCCTGAGTAATGCACCACCAGCCTAGGCTCTTGCTGAGAATAGTCAAATACACCCCATCTATGGCCCTTCTCGGGTATAAATAATGACCTAATTAGAGGTCCAAGTTCCTTATTTCTAGCAGGAATTTGTTGTAAATTAGGGTTTGAATAACTAAATCTACCCGTCACAGTTCCGCCATTATCTCCACGAAGCTGATTTATTTCAGCATGTATTCTACCTTTATGAGAATGTTTTAGTATGGTATCAATAAAAGTTGTGTGAGCTTTGTTTATTTCTCTAGCTCTTGCAATTTGTTGAACCACTGGATGTGGATGATTTTGTAAAAAATTTTTAGTAAAAGAAGGAGCAGATGTTTTCTCTGTTACATCATAAGGTAGTTTTAATTTTTCAAAAACTTTTGCAATGGATCTTGCTGCCCATATCTGAGGTTCTATTCCTGTTTCTTTTTTCACTAATGATAGCGCTGTTTGTTCTTCTCCAACTAATTTTTTCTTTAATTGATTTGCTGCTTCGACATCTACTCGAACTCCTAAAAATCTCATATCAACGAGGCAAGGAAATAGTTCTGTCTCCATATCAAAAATAGATTGAATATCTTGATTAACAATTTCTTTTTTTAAGTATTTCCATAATTGTAAAGTAATTGCAGCATCTTTTTCTGCATATTGACCTACATACATTGCAGGTAGTTTATACATTTCTCCTTTGGGATCGATACCCCATTCTTTTGCTGCTGCATATAACGCTGCTTCGTCTTTACCTGTTCCTGTATATTTTTTAGCACAAGTATTTAAATCAAAACGAAATTGATTTTCATCACACAAAGCTGCAGCTATCATGGTATCTACAATTTTACCATTTATATTTAAACCCATGGATCTAATCCAACAGACATCATACATTGCATTGTGAAATAATTTTATAGCTTTAGTATTTAATACATCTTGGAACCATTTAAGAACCATATTCTTATCCATGTTTCCACCACCGCCATGAGCGATAGGATAATATCCACACCATCCCTCAACAGCAACAGCTATACCAACAACTTCTCCTTTACCAATGATTGCTCCTGATCCCATCTTAGTTAGTTCAGGATCTTTTGTTTCTAAGTCAATTGCAATCTCATCGTGACTAGATAGATCGGGAAACTCTTCTGGTGGTAGCCACTCTGTCTGTGGTTTAAATATTATTTTCTGCATTTTTATTTATCCTTTTTATATCGGTTAATTGTTCTATATCTTGGAAAGGAACCATGGTAATTTTATCTTGTCTACCTTCACGTTGATACACTTCATAAATTCCTTTACCTTTCTTAAAATTGTTTGCTTCCAGTTTACTCCAAACATATTTAAATAATTGTTCTCTTTTTACTAATAACCAACAATCAACTCTTTCAAACACTATGTAGTCTGCTCTACCTTTTACCCAACCAGGTTTACCTCTAACATTGGTTCCTTCAACCCAAGCAATATCATCTTGTTTTTTATTATCCCAACGATTTACTTTCTTCATTCCTTTTATATCGAATTTTAAAAGCTTGCCATCTAATGTGCCTTGGACATCCCAGTGCTCGTGCATATCTTGATAGTCATTTGCCCACGTGGGGTCCGTTAGATTTTTAGCAAAGTTTTTTTCTATTATTTTTGCTTCTGCTCTATATTGTTGCCAACTCATTTTTCCTCCTTTTTGTTATTGTAATAAACCATTCCCATACTGCCCTCATGTTTTTTTAGACGTTTCTTCATTCTTTGATTCTCGTTATAAAGTTTTTCACATTGTTCTTTAAGTTTTTTAATTTTTGATGCATACAATTCTCTGTAATGTAGGTTCCAATTCTTTGCTATAATCATTTGTCATCTTTTAATTTTAATATTTCTAAATCACAGTAGTGTTTGATTTTTTCTAAATCCTGTATGCCTGCTTTGTTTTTATATCTACAAACATATTTAATTACGTTGCCTTGAAAGAATGAAAGATCATTCTTTGAGATAAACTCATAAGGTTGTATCTTAAATTTTTTATAATGTGATCCTCCTATTTGTTTATCTTGTGGAAACGCTTCATCTAATACACCTTTACTCGTCATAATACCTCCTCCATTGGGTAACATTTGCTATCATCTTTTGGTCTTATAATATGTAAGTGTTCCTTTGTTCTAGTTGCACCTACATAAAACAATCTTGTTTCGTCATCTTGGTTTTTGTCATATGATTTTTTTGTATTGAAAGTAAGATCAGTTAGTAAAACTACATTGTCTTCTTCTCCACCTTTAGCACTATGAATGGTTGATAGTTTTATCCGTGGTTCTTGATTCAACATTTCTCCATTACGTTTCATACGTCTTATATAAGTAATTCTTTTCTCTCCAGCTTGATCAAAAGCTTCATACCAAATCTCATTAGTTTGTAGTCCATAATCATTTTTTAATTGATCATAACTATAGAGAGCATTCTTAACCATTGATTTTAATTTATCCTTGTTCCATTTTTCTTTGCTGATGTATTTTGAAATATTTTCTACTTGTTTTGAATCTAACATCTGTCCTTTAATTAAATATTCCCAATTAGTTGCAGCAATTTGAATATCTTTTTCATAAAGTTTTTTAAATCTATTCTCATAATAAAAACCTTTATCTCTTAATGTTTCTTCTAGTGCATCTAACATTGATCTTGTTCTAGTTAACACTAACCATTTACCAGTTGACATATCTACATCTTCAAAGTGATCATAAGAACTTAGCTTTCCTTCGTGTTGTTTAGGGTTCCAACTCTTCTCTACTCTATTATTAACTCTACCAATAATTGAGTTTGCTAGTTCATGTATCTTTTTTGGAACTCTTCTAGATTCTTTAAGTTCAATAATCTTTCCTTTTTGTGCGATGAATGAATCAACATCTGCACCAGCCCATCTAAATACAGCCTGGTCATCATCTCCTGCAATAAAAGAATCAACTGTTTTATCAGTAATATGTTTAACCATATCCCATTGCATTAAAGATAGATCTTGAGCCTCATCAATAAATACTACATCAAAGTTTGGTGATTTTTCTTTTTTAATAAAATTTAAAATCATGTCGTTATAATCTATTAAGTCCCATTCCTTTTTGTATTTTATTAACTCCTCACTTAAATGAATAAGTATTTCATATTCAACATCTTGGTTATGTTCCTTTAAATTATATTGTTGATCTATTGTGATGTTTCTAAGTTTGGCTAAATTAATTATTCTAAGATAATCACTTTTAGTTGAAAACAATCCAGTCTCTTCTTCATCATAATCATTGTAGTCTAAAAACAAATGTAGTCTTCTACCTAAATCTTCATAATGTCTTTTCTGCATTACTTGATTTTTCTTTAATCCCAATGATCTAAAAGCTAATGAATGTAGTGTTCTGAAATATGGAAGATCATCATCTTCCAAATTAAATTTTTTCATCGCTCTTTCTTTAGCCTCGTTAGCTGCTTTTTTTGTAAAAGCAAAATAACCAATTCTGTCTGGGTTAGTTGTCTTTAGATACTCATCTACTTTTTCTAATAATGTGTGTGTCTTTCCTGTACCTGGTGGACCGAATACAATTGTTTTCATTAATAAGGGTCCTTTTCTTTTAAGACTTTAGATGAATTAATTTTTTCTGGTTTTTCAAATGCATCCACTACCATAATTGTTGGTCTTTTTTTACCAATAACAATTCGATCATCACTACAATCACAATATTCTTTTAACATCTGTTGTGTAACTTGTGGTTTCTCTGGCCATTTTTTTCTAAGTAAATGTCCATGATAAAATTTATGAAATATAAACTTATGTTTACCTTCTTCTGTAAAGACATTTCCATTTAAGATATCTTTTTTAGTAGTCTCTGCTGCAGTTCTATTAGTACAGAACTCTTCTAGATGTTCTTTTAACTGATCTATTATTGAAGAACCTACTGGTGCTTTGATTAATTCAATACCTTGAAGTAACATATCAGTATACTTTTCAAATTCTTTAACCGTGATCCGTGGTGGTTTCTTATTGATTTGTTTTACAACAGTTCTTCTAAATAATCTTTGTTCCATTAAACAATCAATGTTGTCTAGTTTTACTCTATCACCATCAACATTAACCCAGTAGTAAGGTTCATCTAGTTCAACTTTTTGAAGATCAGATAGTATTGGAAATACTGCGTCTCCACCAATACCATACTTTCTTGTTCTACATAATTTTTTATCACAATGATTACACATTGGATCTTCATTACATTTAAAACCTAAATCTTTACCATCATTAAATTTTATTTTACCTTGAACAATTCTATCTTCTAAAGGTCCTGAAGGATGTTTCTCAAAGTATTTGTAATTAAATGCATTTATTTTTGTTTGCCAACTATCTGGCCACTTTCTTTTTGCATACTGTATGTATTGATAAATAATTCTATCTCTACCATCTTTAATTTCTGTTTGTGTTAATGATTCTAAACAAGGTGGACCATCACTAAATTCTGAATCAGGTCTTTTAATTATTAATGTTTCTAATTGTTCTGGAGTAAGTTTATATAATTCATGCAATAAATAAAAACGTTCTAGATTAACAGCTTCACCTTGATCATTAAAGCAATATCTTGTTGTTTTATCACCATGAAAGTATGGTAAATTTAGAAAGTTTCCTGTATCATCTTTGGATTTTAATTCTACTTGTTTTGGAAATACTTCTGATCCTCCGTAACCTAATACTGCACTAACCGATACTAATTTATCTCTCATTAGTTTTGCTTCAACAGGAACTGTTGTAAAACAAAACACGTGTGCACCTCCACTCTTAGATCTAAATACTAAGAGAGGTAGGTCTAAACTTTTTATCTTATCTATTAATTTTTTATGATCAAAACCTGCATAAGAATCAATATCAACACAACCCCATTTACAAGTATTATCTTCATTAATCGGTATGATACCTAAACTAGGTTCCGCACCGTTTAAATGGTCTTGCCACATATTATCTGTGACCATCCCTCTTTGAACGAAAGATTTACCTTTGATCTTTTGACCGTCGGCACCTTTCTTGTCGACGTATGTTAATCCATACGCACGTTCTAGCCCTGAGAATATCTCTTTAAACTTTTCCATAATAATATTTTAATGGGCGGATCCACGCTAGCTTTCCCGCCCACTACCTAGGATTTTGTTTAGTACGGTGATTTCTCTGTTGTTTCAGTATCACTATCGTGTTTAATCTGCACCTCTCCTTTACCAATTTTTTCAGCAAAGTCTTTGGCTACACTATAAACACCAGCGTCTGATACAGGTCCAGTCTTACTTACATCCCAACCAAACCAAGTTCCTTTATCATTTGTCATTTGAACTGACTTTAAATGATAAATATGGCTAAATGTTGGTGGAGTGAATAAACCATTTTTACCCTGCATCTTAATCGACATCATCATAGAGTTCCAAGTTCTACTTACTTTTAACTGGGTTCTTGTCATCGATATCAATGCCGAAGTTGGAGTTTCTCCTAGAGTTACAACAAAATGATTTGCTGTATTTTCTAAGTAATTACCATTAGGTAATACATCTCTATTCATTGAGTCTCTTTTGGTTGTTGTTACAATATCATCATCTATTGCATGCATACCAACAAGACCTCCTCCAAGTTCTCTAGGTTTCCACTCTAGATATTTTCTATCATATGAACAAGGAATTACATCTATACCTTTGCTACCATCAAATAGTTCTCTAGTAACAGAGTTAAGAATCATTCCAGGTTCTGCACCCTCAACATATTTTCCATTCTGTTTATTAATTTCAGGAGATAATTGTCCTAAAACTTTTAAGAAAGGTAAAGCAAGATCATCTTGCTCTATGTTGTGTGCACCTGCATTTGCATCAGCTTCAAACATATTTGCTGCTAATGCACCTTCTGTTTTCTTCGTAACGTTTGTTTCTTTTGTCATGTTTATTTTTTCCTTTTTATTGTAGTTTTATTTCCAACAAAGATGCTGAAAATTTCCGTAGGCATTTCTTGTCCTGCCTCAATGCGCTGACGGACCAACGCTTTTAGAGTCATGGGTTCAACCTTTAATTTCTGCGCAGGTTGAAGTCCCTGACTCTTTGCAAGTTCAGCATATTGCGCTGCCTTGTTGTCTTCTCCACGTCCAAAAGATACTACCATTTCATTTTTGATAATGTCTCCTAGACCATTTTGTCGAAGCCAGTTAAAAGCCGATTCTTTATTAGCTACTGTAATAGTAGCATTGTAAAACGGCTTAACGTCAATCATAGAACCATCCATAAGTTTGAGTTGGGATAAACCCATCTCAGACATCATAGTAGGAATTACCTCTGCTGATATAACGTCTAAATCTTTTTTCTTTTTCTTTAGGTTCTCTTCAATGTCCTCTATCTCTTTTGCTAAAGATTCCATTTTTTGAACCTCATTAGATAGTGATTTTATATTTTCACTTTTATCTAATATATCTGTTTTGTCTTGTTCAAAGTTTATATTATTCATCTATTTCTCCTTTCTCGTATAGATTAATTTCAATAGGATAATATTTTCTTTCTTGCTTATCCCATTTTAAAACATTGTATTTACCATGTGTAATATCAGACACAATAGAACATGCAACACCTATGATTGCAGGATCTCCTGTAAGTAATAGATAATCACTGACTTTAAAATTTTTTAAACCTTTTCTTAATTTAAAAATTAATGGGCCAGGAGAAAAAATCATTTGAGAAAATTCTGGTAACAAAAATTTAAATTGTCCATAATGAGACGCACCCATAATATTTATTTTAGGATTGCCTGATTGTGTACCAGGAATATGCTGAATAACATACACAACGGGTGAATGTTTTTTTATTATTTTTTCATACTCTATACTTTCTGACATTGACAAAAGATATAACATCTATTATATAGAAGTCAATACAGAAAGAAGAAAATATTTATGAATTATAAATTTAAAACAAAACCGTACGCGCATCAATTAACTGCGTTAGAAAAATCATGGAATAAAGAAAGCTATGCTTACTTTATGGAAATGGGTACAGGTAAAACAAAAGTATTAATAGATAATATGTCAATGCTTTATGACAAAGGTAAGATAGATGGTGCCTTAATTATTGCACCTAAAGGTGTTATTGGAACCTGGTATAATCAAGAAATTCCAACCCACTTACCTGATCATGTAGATAATGTGTCCGTATTGTGGCAAGCAAATATTACAAAAGGACAACAAGAAAAATTAAATGAATTATTAAAAAGTAATGACAAACTACATATCTTAATTATGAATGTTGAAGCATTAAGTACATCAAAAGGTACAGATTTTGCAGCCTCATTTCTTAGAACTCATAATACTATTATGGCTATAGATGAGTCTACAACTATAAAAAATTCTTCGGCTAAAAGAACTAAAAATATTTTAAAGCTTGCTCCTCAATCTAAGTATAGAAGAATTATGACTGGTTCTCCTATAACTAAAAATCCATTAGATCTCTATAGCCAATGTGAATTTTTAAGTCCATGGTTATTGGACTTTGCATCCTTCTATGCTTTTAGAAATAGATATGCTGAAATGAAAACTATTCACGCACAAGGTAGATCAATACAAGTTGTAAACTTCTTTAAAAATATTGGTGAACTTTCTGATAAATTAAAAGGTTTTTCTTATCGTGTACTAAAAGAAGATTGCCTAGATTTACCCGATAAAATTTATGTTAAAAGAAATGTTATTTTAACTGAAGAACAATCTAAACTATATAAACAAATGAAAACCATGGCTCTTGCTGTATTAAACGGTAAACAAACAACTACAGTTACAGTCTTAACTCAACTAATGAGACTGCATCAAATTACTTGCGGTCACTTTACTGCTGATGATGGTAGCACTCAAAATATAAAAAGTAATAGAATAAATGAACTAATGAATGTTCTAGAAGAAGTAGAAGGTAAAGCAATTATCTGGGCTAATTATCAAAAAGATATGTCTGAGATTAAAAAAGCTATTGAAAAAGAATATGGTGAAGGAACCGTGGTTGATTATTACGGACTTACTCCACAAGAAGATAGACAACCTAATATCAAACGTTTTCAAGAAGATCCTGAATGTAGATTCTTCATTGGCACTCCTCAAACAGGGGGTTATGGTATTACATTAACTCAAGCAAATACTGTTGTTTATTATTCTAATGGTTATGATTTAGAGAAAAGATTACAATCAGAAGACAGAGCACATAGAATAGGACAGAAAAAATCTGTTACCTATGTTGATTTAATTTCAGAACAAACTGTAGATGAAAAAATAGTTAAGGCTTTGCGTAAAAAGATTAACATTGCATCAGAAGTTTTAGGAGAGGAATTAAGAGATTGGATATAAGTTTTAAGAATGGGGCCGATGAGTAACCTTGAGGTGAGTGGTAGCATCTTGTTCTAACGGACGCAGTTGATTCGGAGCATTGGGCCCCTGGGTATTCATTGCCGTTAAATCAATAACTGCCACACTAAACTAAATCTTTCGCTTTACCAAGTATTGGTTTGTATTTAGTTTTACCCTCTGATCTGTATGCATGTAAAAATGATGCTCTTGGTTGATGAGCGATCCAGCTACAGTGGATCCATCCCGAGTTGGGTTCTCCAGGTTTGTAGTATTCGACGATCAATTGATCATAGGTAAGATTATCTTTAATCCAGTCAGCTAGTTCTGCATTGTCAACTCCGATACATTCGAAGTCTGCGGCCTCAGCTTTGCAGTGCTGTGACCTAGCCGAGCTGCCGATGGCTGCACATAATTCTTCTGACCTGTATCCGCTAGTCACCTTAACTCTACCGAAGTGATCTCGTACTGGCTGTAAAATATTTTCACAAAGATCTTTTAATTTTTCAATTTGATCTGCGTTAGGATTATTATCTATACCTTTACGTATAGCTGTGTCTGATTTGATAAGTTCTTGAAGAGAAAAATTTCGCGATAATTGCATAGATTTATTTTGTAATGTCTGTAAGTAATACTATTAATACGGCTCCCATACCGCCAACAATCCAATACTCTAATCTTTTGATACGTTCTTGCATTTCTTTTATTTGATCAAAAGTTTGCTTTTGCATTATCCTGCAAAGCTTTTCGTGTGATTCAATTTTTTCTAATGCTGATTTTTTAGCCATTATTTTGTAACCCCCGCTACAAAAGAAACCCGATAGTATATACCTATCACACCGCCCAAACTTTTAATTTTGTTTATCATGATCTTAAAAAATCCTCTATTAGTTTTGCTCTTTGAGCAGTAGGTAAACTAGCAAAATTAGGTGGTAATGTCGAGCTAACATTTTGGCTCTGTACTATAGCGGGATTAATAGATGTTGGTGATGTTAATGGTGGAGTTGTGATCCGTGATTCTTGTCCCGTTATTTGTGGTTGTGGTATTTCAAAATTAGGAAACACTGGATTATCTTCTAATAAATTAATTGATCTATTTTCAGATATAATTTTTCTTATAAATGGAGAAGCAATCATGTATGGATTTTCTGTTTCAACACCTTCTTTTTCATTTAAATCTCTATTTATTTTTCTCATTCTTTCTTGAAAGAAATTACTAGGTTGTTTAGGAGTATATACTCCTCTTAATAAATCATTAATTACAGTTTTTTTAATACCTTTTCTTTTTTGAAGTTCTCTTCTTATTTTGGAATTAGTCATACCCAAAGTTCTAGCTGCTTCAATATCCTGATACATTTCTTTTAATGTAGCAAATCTTCTAGATTCAGAATATTTGTAAGAGTTTATAATATTTTGTGGACTTACTCTTCCACCTTTTAATAAAGGTGCAATAAATAAGTTGTCATCTTTTTTAAGTTTAGATCCAAATCTTGTAGTTATGTATTGTAAAGATCTTTCAGGGTCAGATTGAATACTTCTGAATCCAGCTAGTCCTGGAAGCTCATCCTGTAGATTAAATGTTTGTCCATATTTTTTATCTGTTAATCCTCTTGATGCTCTTTCTAATCTTTTAAATTGAGATATAGATCCAGGTGCAAGTGAGTTTGCAACATGGGCCATACCTTTAAAAGCTCTAACACCAAAATCATCTTCTTCTGACCATACTCTTCTACCACCTCTTCCAATACCTCTTCTAATTGTAGAGTCTAGTAATGCTTCTGTATAAATAGATTCTGAAGCAAATGGTTCCATAATTTCATACAAACTATCAGACATACCTTTTGCTAAAGATTGTTTTAAAGACTCTTCAGTAACATCTCCTTGAGTTAATGCACCCATTACTGATCTAAAAGGTCTTGTTAAAGTATCATAAGCATTTGAATAACTAAAATCTATGTATTTTAAATATCCTTTTTCATCTCTACCTGTTGGAAGTAAAGTAGAATTTTTAGACCATTCAGGAACAATTCTTCTAAGCGCATCCATTTCTTCATCCGTTACATCATTTTTAGCTTTAAATGTTTCTGCCAATGCATAAGGAACACCACCTACAGTCATTCCAAAACTAGTTAATCTTTTTAAACCAAGTTGCATTAATTCAGGTATTTCAGGACTTGCAAAAGTTCCTTTACCAATACCTGCAGATATATCGTCAATTGCACCTGTAAATATATTATTGCCCGTTCTCATAATTTCTAACGGGAAAGCTATAAAGTTTCCAAAAGGAGATTGTCTTAAAGCTTTTGCTGTTCTTCCAACATAGCCATAATTAGGAACTCTGTTTCTTGTTAAACTACCAGCTATTTCATCTAAAAAATTATCAAAACTTTCTGCAGCATATTCATCTCTTTGAACTATTTTTCTAAAGTATTTACCTCTAGTAGACTCTTCTGCTAAAACTTGTTTATAATTACCTTTATTAACATTTAATGTTTCTGCTAATTTAGAATAACGGTTTCTTTCTAAATTCCAATTTATAATTTTCCAAAAATCATCTTCTGCAACATATGCATCTTGGGTTTTACCATAAACTTTTAGTAACTTATCTTTTAAATTATTAGTAAGATTAGTATAAACTTTTGAATCAGCAGCTGCTGGGTTATTTAATACATCTTTTAAAAGTCTTTTTGCTTCACCAACTTGAACTTGACTATCTACAACTCCTACTTTTAAAAGTCTTTCATATAAAGCATCATCTGCTTTGGTCATTGTACCTAATATTCTTTTACCAGTTAAATCATAGGATTGTTTAAACACACCTTGACCACCTAAAGATTTAGGTAATAATGTTTGAACATCACCATAAGTTGGAAAAAATGCACCATTAGCAGACACAAAAGCTCCAGCACTAATAAAGTTTCTAACGTGTGTTATTGGTGATAAAATTGTTTTTGCAATTTGTGATGCAGCTTTAGGTGCAAGCACTGCATATTTATAAAATGTTCCAACACCACTTCTATTTAACCAGTTACTAGTTGTATCAAATACTGAATCATAAAAAGGTGTTCTAATATATTTACCCTCTAGTGGTGATAATGCTTTTGTTGATGATCCTGGCTCTACATATTTAAATTTTAAAGGATCTGCTTTTTGCGCTGTTGATAATTCGTCTGCATTAAAAATAAATTTATTGGGTCCTTGAGAACCAGTTTTTGCAATGTCATCTAAATATTTTAATGTATAATTTAAATGTCCTTGTTTACTAACTGTTGTATAAAAACTATAAGAAGGATCTTTAATTAATCCAGCAAGTTCTTCTTGCCATGGTAATAACACCTTATTTTTTAAAACTGAATCTTTAATAACAACAGAATCTATTTCTGCTTTTGTTGGATTATTTATTACGTCTCCAGCTTGATTTTTTAAATTTAATAAATCTACTTCATCAACAGATTTAACTTTTAAAAATTGATTTACTTCATCTACAGCTTCTTGATTTAATTTTTCAATAACTTCTTTTGTAGGTGTTGTTTTATTTAACTCTTGATATCCTTTTATTTTATTTGCTTTAACAGATTCAATTGCTGTACTGATTTGAGATTCTGTTGGTTTATATTTCATCAAAGGCCCTGATGATTCAAATTGTTTGTATTGAGAGTTTAAATATTTACCTAAATTTTCTTTTATACCATCAGCAATATCGGAAGGCATTCTTCTTTGAAGCAATCTTACTGACATATTATCAACGGATAATCTAAAATTTTTTACAGCATTTTCTAATTTTTCTGTATTACCACCAGCCTTCCTAACTTTTTCTAATATATTATTAAACTGTTTTGTGTTGCTATAGTCTTTTTGTTTAAAAAAACCTTTTTCTGTTTTTTTAACTAACTGTTCTATGTTAGGTCTTTTTTTAATTAGATCATCTAATTGTTTATTTAATGTATTAGATTGTTTTAATAAAGCCTGACTTCGTTCTGTAAATTGTGTTTCAGGAATTAAATTTTTAACTCTATCATCTCCTAATTTAATTGTTTGATCTGTTATTTCTTTAATACCATCATTAATATTTTTAAATGCAATAACATCATCTATCTGACCTTTTATAATATCTTTACCACCTTTTCTTCTGGTAGCGGTTAATAAAGATTCTGATCCATTGTCCATGGGTCGTAATACATCATACAAATCTGCTAAAAATTTTTCTTGAGAACTTATTGATTCTTTTAATCCTTTAGGTGCGGTGTAGTATTGAGTCTTAACTACATCTCCTAGTTCTTTAATTGTTGTATCTAATTCTTGAACTGATTTACTTGCTGCAAATTCAGCAGCTTTAATATTATCTAAACCAAAACGTCTTGCTTCAAAAGTATATTTAGTTCCAGTCCCCTCTGGTTTTAATCCAAATAATCCATATTTCTGTAATCTTCTCTTTAATGGACTTTCTGCATACTCAAGTAATCCTGTTTCGGAAGGTTTTCTTAATTGTTGTATACCTTTACCCGCTCCGACTAATGCAAGATTAAATATTGCACCTTCAGTTCCAAACTTTAATCTATTCTTCAATCTTCTATAAGCTTCTGATCTACCTTCTTTAGTTTCTTTATCCATCATGGTAATTGCAAAAGGTTCTAGTGAAGTACCTCTAGCAATATCAGCAAAGGTTCCAATATCTTCATCAGCAACAATTGCTTCACCAACACCTGAACCAACAATAGCTCCTGTAGTTGGGCCCATAATTTTAGATCCAACTTTTGCTAAACTTAAATACTTACCAGTTTTTTTTGCATCTAAAGCTCTCTTTGCAATTAGTGCTGCTCGTGTTCCAAGTTGTGCTCCTTTAATTGCAAGAGGTGCTATCTGTGTTATTGCTTGTGTAATTTTTCCAATTGTTCTAGCTTCAGCTTCATCGTCAAATGGATTGACATCATCAAACCATTGTTCAACATCTTTTGCTGTGTTTGTATCTGCTGCTAAATCATATAGTTCTGCACCTAATGATACAAAACCTTTTGGTATATTCCATAAACCTGTAGCAACACCTGCTAATGCAGATTCAAAAAACCCTACGTCCTGTTCTTTTTTCTTTTCTGTTTTTGGGTTAAAGACAGATTCTAAACTTTCAGCCATTAAAGCTCCTTATTCTATTTAAAACCTTCGTCAGATGGAGTTAATAATTTTTCTCCATCAAATCTTCTTACTGATCCGTCATCTTTAATATAATATTGTCCTACATCTAAATCGTCTTGTGATTTTGGTAATTTACTAACAGAAGATAAATCTATGTTAAATTTAGATATTGTTTCAGCCGCTCTTTCACCACCTGTTTCAGTCTTTGTAATACCATCGTTATAAAAACTTTTTGCTCTACGTTCTATTATATTTTGTCTAGTCGCTTCTCTGGTACCACTTCCTTGTTCAACAAGATATTTCTTAGCTTCTTTAGGAGTATAACCTAAACTAATTAAATCTTTATAATTTTTTCTTAATTGACCAGGATCCATTTGTTTTAATGCAACTTCTAATGCCATTGCCTTAGCTCCAGCATCAGTTTTTCTTTTAGTTTCTGCAACTCTTGTTAAACCTTCAATACTTGGAGCAGCGGCTCTACCTATAGAACCCAATAAATCTCCACCAGGTTGTGCTAATATATTTGCACCAAACTTAGCCAGTTCTAAATACTTTTGTCTTTTTAATTCATCTTCATCTGCTGATAACTCAGATTTAAATAAAGGTAATAAATCTTCATACATTGTTTTAAGATCATTATCAGAAAGTTCTTTTGTTTGATTATCAGTATTAGTATTAGTTGTTGTGTTTTGTGTATCAGTTGAAATAGAAGATAAATCAGGTTCATCTGCGTTAGCAGAGCCCATTAAATTTATAGTTTCACCAGTTCCTAAAATTTTAATAGGTCTTATATTTTCTGGATTAGCTTCCGAAAATCTAGAAGCTTCTTCTTCTGTTCTAAATTCTAAAGGTCTGTTTGAAACATTTTCTATAAATTTTTGAAAAGGAGATTGTCTAGGTTTATTAACTTCTTGTATCCTTTGCAAAATTTTTCCTGACGGAGGATTAAGAGCATCCATAATACGTGTAAATATTCCTACATCTCCACCTTCTTGATATTTAGGTCTAACAGACATAATACCATCATCGCTTCGACCACCCATTCTAAACATAGGTCGTTTTAAAATACGATTCATCATTTTAGTTCAGTGCTCCGAATATTCCCGCTATTCCTGTACCAAGTCCTAATGCAGTTTGAAATGGTGATGCTGGTGGTGTTGATTGAAAATTGTATTGTGCTGGATAACCACCCATTAATCCTGTTACACCTTGACCGTAGAATCCTAATCTCTCAAGAGGTTCATAAGCTGCTGTTCTTGAAGCTTGTCTTGCTGCATCAAGTTCAGCTTGAGATTGTGCTTGTTGCGCTGCACCTACTTGACCTAGTGTAGATATATCTGCTCTTTGTAATCCTGGAACTTGTGATGCTAGTCCAGCTTGGAATTGTCCTAACCCTAGCTGTTGTCCAGCTAATCCAGATTGTTGTCCTGCTAGTCCAACTTGCGCTTGTCCTAATCCAGCCTGCGCTTGACCTAATCCTAATTCTTGTGAACCTAATCCAGCCTGTGCTTGACCTAATCCTAATCTTTGACCCGCTAATCCAGATTGCGCTTGACCTAAACCAAATCTTGTTGCTATGTCTTGTTGTCTAGCTTGTTGTGCTTGACCAAAACCTTGTTGTAATAATTGTGCTTGTAGTGAAGCTCTGTCTCTATCTGATTGAGATTGATATTCTGCTCTTTGAATTCCTTCACGTCCACCACCAAATGCACCTGATGCAATTGCTTGATCTGCAATTGCTTTTTCTTGAATAGCTCTTTGTCTATCAAACTCTGATAATGTTGTATCAATTACTTGCGCTTGATATGGTGACATGTATTGTTGCATTTGAGCTGAAGTTGGTGCTCCAGTTAAACCAGATATTCCACTTAACGTAGTTCCTACATCTCCTAAATCTTGTCCAGCAGTTCCAAATGTTTGACTAGCTGTACCTAAACGTTGAGTAACTCCTCCGAGAGTTTGTCCAGCAGTTCCAAATGTTTGACCTGCGGTTCCTAAAGTTGTTCCTACATCACCTAAAGTTTGTCCAGCAGTAGCTGCTTGTTGTTGTGCTGCTGTAATAAATGGTTGATATGCACCAATACCTGAACCTGCTAATGAAGCTGCTCTTTGTTGTAATACATCTTGACCTGCAACTGTTGGTGCAAACTGAGAAGTATCAATTGGTATAGCAGTTGTTGCTGTTAATTGATCTGCATAATCTTTTCCAAGATCTTCTATAAACTGTGCGGGTAATGATCTAGTTTCTGTTATTGCCATTATACTTGAGACTCCAAATTTTTCATCATACTATACATCTTATCTGCGCCTTTATCAACACTTCCTCCACCTGCTGCTCTAACAGCATCAGCGGTCATTACGAATTCATTTTTAGATAGTCTTGCTGGCACATCGTCTGCTTTTTCTTTAGCACCTAATGGTACAAATCCACCACCTCTAAGGTCCATTTCATTACCTCCAAGGTTCATGATTCCTCCATCAGCTACTTCACCACCCTTAGCATAACTATTAGATCCCCAAGAACCTTTAAATATATCAGGTGCAAAGTCTATTAAAATCTGTCTAATATTATTATCATCAAATTCTGATGCATTTGTTTCAGGAAGTTCCAAAGAATTTAAATTTTTAACTAATGTTCTTCTACTCATTTTATCTACATCTTTTAATTTTTTTCCAGCATAACTTCCTGGTTCATCTACTAATCCACGTTTTGCTTTCATGATTCCTCCTTCAGCTTTACCCTCTCCAAATAATTCACCCATTAATCCTTTATATTCCGAATCAGATATTTCACCTGATCTTCTTAATGAAGGTATTAATAATTTGTAAAATTCTCTTTTTCTATCTTCAGGCATAACTTCATCAATGTCATTCATCATTGCATCTAACATAGCTCTCTCTTCAGATTCATCTGGCATTACTTCTACTTCTAATCTATCTACCATTATTTTTCTTCCACCTACTTCACCACCTTCTGCGTACGAATCTGTAAATTGTGCACCAGGTAAAAATCTAAATTGTGGATCTTGTAATTTTGCACGTCTAACTATATCAGCAATGTTCATTCCTTCACCTCTATCAATATCTGAAATATCTATTTCATCTTCTTCGTCTTGTTCGTTAGCAAGTGCTAATCCAGCAAGTCCCGATAGACCTCCGATACCTGCAGCAAGTCCTCCAGTAGTTAATCCTTTACCCATTAAATTTCCTAATGAAAAACCTCCACGAGGATCTTTAAGAAAAAATTTTTGTAATATACCTGATCTTGTAGGACCTGAAACACCAGCACCTAATTTACTGCCCATTAATAATTTTCCTAAAGATGAGGTTCTTAATCCAGCAAAAGGACCAATGCCTCCTAATAAACCTGCACCACCTGCTAATATAGCAGCTTTACCAATAGGACTTTTAAAAACTTTTTTTACAGTCTTCTTTGCTTTTTTTACAAGTTTACCTAAAAAGTATCCTTGTCTAGGTTCTTCTAAACTCATGATTCCACCCATGTTTCGAAGTTGTCTGTTCATATCTAATCTTGAAATTGCCATAGTTTATCTATCTTATTTTGTTTTTCCAAATAAATCAAGGCTAGGCATAATAACATTTACGTCTTGAGCCATGTCTTCGTTTTTATAACCTTTAGCTTCCCAGTCTTTTTTCTCTTTAAAAAGCTCTCCAGTTTCCTTATGTCTGTACGTTGTCTCTACTTTTGCTGGTTTTATTACTTGCATATTTCTCCTATGTTCTATCAAATTCTAGTATTGATACTGTGCCTTCAAATATATCAGCTGTAGCTGCTTGTAATTGTAACTTGTCACTTTCTTCTAATATAACAGTTCCATTATTTAATGATCTAGATGTGCCTGTATTTACAGTTTGTTCAGCAAATTGAAAAGACTTTGATGCAGAACTATCAAATACAAAACCTTTTAATTCTACATTAGAACCACCTACATTTGCAACTTGTATGTTTTGTATAATAGCTCTTGACTCTGATGGACAGGTATAAATATCTGTAGAATCAGTAGTTGTTAAATCAAACTGAGCATTCTTATATCTGTTAGCCATTATTTACTCCTGAGCTTGATGATGTAAACCACGAAAATCTTTGTAGATCATCTTTTAATTCTTGTTGAAAAGTTGAGTTTAGTTTCTCAATCAATCCGTCTAAATCTCTAACTAAAGAATCAGCATCTTGTTGTCTATATTCTTTATTAGGTCTAGTAAATACTACTGTTATTTTTGCCATTACAAACCGTAACCAAAACCTTGTCTTCCACCAGAATCATAAGAATATCCACCAGTTTGTCCACTGCTTCTGTCTCCTTGATCATCTCTAGTTCCTCCTCCACTAGGAGCAGTTGGTCTTCTACCTCTTCTTTGTGATTCAAGAGCTGCAGCTTGTTGTGCTTTAGCATCTGCTAAAGCTTTTGCTTCTCTAGCTTTTAATTCTTGTAAATCTTTTACTCTTTGTTCAAGTGCTGCTGATTTCTTTTTCTTTAAAGTTTTTTGTATTCTTGATATTCTTTTATCAATAGCTCCACCTAAGCCATAAGTTGTATCTGTTCCAAATAAACCACCTGATACAGTATTGTATTGATCCATTCCTGGTATTTGAGATATTAATTCTCTAGTTGAAGGATCAGAATAAAAAGCATCTATAGTATTTTGCCTATAATCTCGTTCTGGTAACATTCCAAGAATACCTAAAGGTAAACCTGTAGCAAAACCTAATGCTGTTAAAAGACCTTGTTTACCTATATTAAAACCTTTCTTACCTATATCTTTAGTTCTATTTATTAAACTTGCATTAGGATTACCTCTTGATAAAATTAAATTATCAATAATTCCTCTATTGGGATTATCTAAAAATTGAGGATTATTTATTCGGCTCTTTAAACTTGTTGGGGCATTTATAAAATTAAAACCTGGTATTTCTTCAGAGTCTTCAAATCTGTTGTCCGCAAATCTTTCTAGATTCTGTAATCTATTTGGCATGTTATCAGGATTCATTATTAGGTCTTCGTAGTTTTCGTAAGAAGGTATGGGCCTATCTCCTGGAATTAAAGACCCCTCTATATTTGTAACACCAGGTTGATTCATAATATTTCTAGCACTTAATATACTTGTTTGATTGAGTAATGGATTTGCTGCGGTAATACGAAAATCATTTACTCTACTTGGTAAAGATAAATCTCTAACTAAAATATCATTAATTGCCATTATCGTCTTCCATCAGGTTGTGTGTCTAATCTAAAAGTACCTAGTTTCCAACTTTGAGAAACACCAGTATTAGCTACTTTTAAAGATATAGCTCTTGCTCTTGCACGTGTATCTATCTTATCAGTAGAACTTGTAATTGTAAAGGGTCCAAGAGGAGAACTCGCTTGAGAACTATTAGGATAGTTTTTTAATTGCAGGGTCACTTGTGTGTTTCCTGTTTGAGCTAAAAAGTCAGGTATGAATCTTCTAATCTTCATTATATATTCACCATCCCCTCGAAAGTCTGCAATACCAGTCATTTGATTACCCACAATTCTTTGTGTAATATCAAAGTCTCCCGATTCAATATTAGATGTAACTGTAGTAACTCCAGTTGATAATACTTGATCAGTTCCTTTTTCGTGTTCAAAGTATATTGTACTTCCTTCAGTGTTTCCAACTACATCAAATGATGCATCATCTCCAGCATTAAATAATGTTGCATGAGGTAAACCAAACACAGAAGAATCTTCCCATGTTGTACGATTTAATGTTCCTGTAGTCCATACTGGTCTTTGTGGACGTGAATCAAGATAGTTATATGTAACCGATCTATTAACTACAGTTGAACTAGATGTACAATAAAACCAAGTAATTTCTCCAAACAAATTATTTAATCCAACATTTATTAATTGATTAGCCGTTGTATTTAAATCATCAAAAACAAAATCTTCTACTAAACATGTCATTGTTTCTAGACTACCAGAGTATTTAAAAAAACCATTTTCTGATAACCAATAAGCAGCACCGTCAACTTCTATGGCTGCATTCATACCAATCAATCCACAGTTAGTTCCTACTTGTTGAAAACCAAAAGTAAATGGTTGTCCAATAAATCTCATAGTAAATAAAGATGTATCCGTCCAAACATATATTGCATCTCTACCTCTAACGGCTCCTGCAATTCTAGATCCATCTGCAAGTCTTTGAGTACCAGCAGTGTTAATTGCTGTTGGTTGATATGTATTAATATCTTCTTGGTCTGAAAATCTAATAAACATTTCGTCTTGTGTAGAAGGTGTTCCAATAGTTGTTTCAGTTCCAAAGAATACTAAGTGACGGTCAGGTGTTGATACTAACATGTCCCGTGATGCTGTTGGTGCACCAGATATAATAGTTGCTCTTGTTTGAATTGCACCTGTTGCATTTGAATCCCATTCAAATACTTGTGCATTGTGTATAAGTGCAATTACTTTATCTCCAAAGTTATCAATACTCCATAAACCAGGATCAACAACTAAGTCACCTGATGCTGCTTCTCCCCATGCAACATAATCAGAAGTGTTAGTAATTGTTACACCATCACTATGAGATGCAGCTGTAGTTCCTCTAACTCCTCTTGTAACTCCTGTTAAAGTATTAGTTGATATACCTGTATAAGAAATTTCTTCTGAATCTATTTGAACAAAGTTTGTACCAGTGTCTGGAAACTGTGAAGCGTCTGCTAATACAATAGTTGTAGTAGAAGCATCAATAGCTCCATTTAAAGTTGTGGTAACTTCTCCTGAAACTGTCCCACTCCATTGACCTAAACCCCAACCAAAACCAGGTAATTGTTCTGCGGGTCCAACACTATAATATGCTTGTACTCTAATACCACCTGATGTAGTAGCACCTGATCCTGATTCATTAGATGGCATTGTAATTGTAATAACGGATGAATCTACTACAGTCGTAACCATAAATTTTTTATCATTAAAATCTGCTGCAGAATAATTTGAATTAGTTATTGTTGTAAAATTATCTAAAAGAATAATATCTCCAGCAACTAAACCATGATCTCCACTAAAAGTTATTGTAACTGTTGGAGAACCATTAGTTGTAGAAAAAGCATTAGTTAAAGTAGTGGTAGCTCTAATAGGATGAATGTCATAAAACACACCCCCTGTATAAGCATATAAAATTCTATTAGTACCTATGATTGCAAACTTGTTACCAGCTTTGTTAACTAAATGATGTAAAGCTCTTGCAGATCCAGTTAATTTATTTTCACCTAACTGTGCCCAACCACCTATCTTCTCAGGTGTTCCATATCTAAACCTAACATTATCTCCATCGACCCATTGTCCTTCGGCCGTGGTTTCTGTTACTTGTTTATTGAATCCAGGTTGAAATCCTATCTTTTGTAGCATATGGCTCCATTATAATACTATTTAACACCTGATGGTAGACCTAACATAGGACGTCCATCAAATCTATTTTTGTCAGCAAATGGGCCATTTACATGGTTATAATGTAAAAATACCTGACCGCAAATGTTCCCGTCAAAAGGCTCTCGCCAATGTTCAAGTTCACAGCCACTATATACTAACATATCTCCTACTTCAAGTAAGACTTTAGTACCTGCTGGAGCGTTTGGTTTGTGTATATTTTTGTATTCATCGATAACATTATTTGATCCTGTGCCATCTATAAATATAGGCCAAGGGTCACCACCTAGATTAAGTGTGCATGATATCTCACAACTAGGTCTGTCTTTATGTCTTTTAAGTTCATCGCCTTTTTTATAAGCTCTTGCATAAGAGTATGTTGGTATCAAATTTAAACCTGAATGTTGTTTCATTACAGGCAACATTTTAACAAGTAGAGTATCCATTACAAAATCACCATAACAAGAAAATGTATTTGGTATTTGTTTATCGGTCCATGTTCCAAGGATCGGGGACTGTGCGTGTATGTTGTTTTGATACATGTATCTAACAGCATCTTTTTTAAGTAGGAAATAATTAAGAATAAAGTTAGCTAACTCATATGATGTAGCTTTTTTAATTACTTGATATTTTTGTTGTTGAAATGTCATACCATCATCCCTTTCTGTAAAAAATTAAATGAAACTGATATTCTTATATCATTAGATTGGTTAGGGTCAACACAATGCATTAACCAAGATGGAAACATAATACATCTTCCAGCAATTGGTTCGTAATTTGTTTCTCTCAATAATCTTGATGGTAGTGAACCTTTTTTTTGTTGTGGTCTAGACATTGAAGCGACAGATCTTGGATCATCTATTTTTAAATTACCACAGTTTTTAGGTGCTTTAATATAATACACACCCGACCATAATGAATTAGGGTGTTGATGTGCTCTATTCATTCCACCTGGTGGATTAATGTTAGCCCACATATTTCCTAAGTAAGGTTCGCTATCTAAATGTTCTTGATCATAAATTGTTTTTTGACAAGCATACAACATACTAACTAATTTTTGATACTCAGGTAACTCAGCCATATTAGTAGTTGAATGCCAACCTTGGACATTGGTTCTTGTTACACCTTTATCTCTATTAGACCAGGCTATAATATCTCTTTCCAATTCTTGATTAAGAGTTGGGTGTTCTATATCTGCAATATAGATAGGTGTTGGAAATAATAAATCTCTAAACATTATTTAAAAGGAGTTCCTCCAAACCACATAACTAATGATTGTCTTCTACCACGGGTTACAGGTTTTACTCTATGTCTTATAAATGATGCAAAAAATATTGCGTGTCCTTGTTTAAGTTTTGCAATTTTACCTTCAGACATTAATTCTAGATCTCCACCTTCAAACTCTGATTCAGGTGAAAGTAATAATGTCATAGATATTTTTCTAACAGGTGGTTCGTATTGCATATTAGTATCATTGTCTACATGCCATTCATAAAACCCACCTTCTGGATATTCAGTATACTGTGCCATTTCATTTATTGTCATTCCATCAAAACCAAAATGATTACCATTTGTAGCTTGCATTGTTCTATTAATATCTTTGTACATTCCATCCATTTTAGAAAAAGGTATCCAACTAATATGTGAGGTTCTAGTATTAGTATCTACACTTCCTCCTTTAATACCCCTATCATTTCCAACTCCAGCATCATTTCTAGGTTCTGCACGACCTGCTTGAATAATCATTTTACATTGTTCAGGTGTAAAAATAGGTACAGTTGTTTCTACTATATAAGATTTCCAACGTGGCTCTGTTATCATATTAATATCCGTATTCTATCCATCCCGTTATTATATATTTATCATTCGACAAAGGTGGGTTGCCTCTATGAACGTGTGTAAATTGTGCAGGCCAAACTAACAATGTATTTTTTTCAGGTTTAAAACGACACTTTTGATATAAAAATTCTGTCTCTCCACCTTCTGTTACATCATTAAGATACACCATAAAAGCTAGTATTCTATTTCTAGCTTTCATTTGAGCATTTTCACAGTGCCAAGTGTGATACCCTTCACCGACTCTGGTTCTTTGTATTTTAACTTCAAGAATATTATGTGTGGCTATTTTTTTTAAATAAGAATATTTTTGTGTATACAAAGGATAGACTTCTTTAAAAAATAAATCTATAAAAGGTTTATTGCTGTACGTCATAGCAACATTAAGTCCTCCTTGTCTTATAGTATCTATTGCATTATCTGATACTAACGTTTCATCTTCACATCTTGGATATACTGCACCTTGTTTTTCACAATTAGAATAATATTCTAAATAATGATTTATTAATTCATTAGGCATAAAATCTTTAAATATACCAATGTGATCATCTTTAATTAAAAATTTTTTATCCATTAGCTAGTTCCTCTATTTTTAACAGGATCAAAATCTACATCACAATTTGCAGCAAGAGTTCGTCTTGTTTCATCAGTTCCATTAAATGGATATACGCAGTGTCTCATATCATAAGGAAAGATATAAAAGTCTCTAAGATCCATAGGTGGTTGATAATCTATTTTAGCAAACTGACCATTAGCTGCTCCTAATATTTGTAGTCTACCGTTTTGTTCAATGTGTCCTGCAGAATATTCTTTACCATAAGTTGAGGGTAATTTTAAAATCATTACACTGGATAAACCTGTAAATAACATTCCTCTATGAATGTGAGCTGGATTGTATTCATGTTGTTTCATTTCATTAACCCATATAGAATTTAAATGAGTGCTATAATCTCGTATAGCATTAAACTTTAAATAATGATTGAACACTTGCATAAAATAATCTGTTACATTTTTAGGTAAAAAATTATGGTTTTTCATTTTTGTTTGATCTTCACCATGATAAAATAGAGAATGTTCTTTTTCTATCTTACCAACTAACTGTCCGTTAGCGGGTGCAAGACTATTATAATTTTGTTCATAGATTTGATTAATAGACATAAAAATATCTAATGGCACTTGGTATTTAATAATACACTGACCTAAAAATACTGGTTTAAAATTTAACATGTCCATATAATTTTCTTATACTTTCGGGAATTCTTTCAATGTAGGGATTATATACTTTTCTAACAGGTCCATCAAATAGTTTATGCATATTACTACCAACTACTTTGTCATTATAACTTAAACCATTAACATTTACTTGATCCACATTATTAAAATTGTGGTTAAAATAAGGTTCATCTAAAAATTGATATATTTTTCTAAACTCTTGTTCAGGGTTTGAAACTATATCATCGTACTTTACATAATGACAAATACCAGGATAGTTAAAACTATTTTTAATAGCTTCTAATTCTTTTGCAACAGCACCTTTATTATTCATAACCATCATTAATTTTTCTACATCGCTATTTAAATTACATCTATTAAGAAACGCATCGGGGTTTTCTGTATACCATTTCATATAACTAGCAAGTACATCCATTAGATCTCTTAGTATTACAATACATTTAAAACTATGTTTAAAATGTTTTTGCATTAATTCAAAATTACTTTTTGTCATTACAGGTCCACGGTCAATGATTATACGTTGTGGCCAATGCTGGTAGTAGTTATTAAATACATTATCTAGTACATTGTCTAATGATCTATGATCAGAAAAATTGTGAAACACATCTGTATTTTTTAATAGATGCAGATCTTTCATTATTTCTAATGTTATAGAATTAGCAGTAGCTGCTATATCTTTATTTTGATTCATAATACTTGCAAACAAAGTATTACCAGATCTAGGTTGTGCGACTAAAAAAAATAACTTACGGGTAGTCAGTTCTTGGTTTGTCATCTTGAGTTAGCTGTTCTTTCTTTTCTGTATTGTTTTCTAATTCACCTGATTTTTTAATTCTTTGTAATGATTGTAATTGACCCATTACATTAAACACTTCATTTTGATCAGAGTGTTCATTTAAAGTTTTAGCTTTTTCATGATATTGCATACCATAAGATTCTAACTGATGATCGTTAACATCTTTATCATTAAATGATCCATCATTAAATTCACTTTTTAATTTAGACCACATCTTAATTTCTCTCATCCTGTGTTTAGCAACTTTTTCCATAGAAGCTTTAGCAAATCTACATTCATCTAAGTCTATTTCATATTTAGTTTTTTTATATTCATCTTTTTCTTTATCAATCTTACCCTCTAACCATTTAATCTTTGCTTCATTTCTTCTATAATCAAATGATAGTGTCATTAAGTTATCTAAGTATGATGATTGTTCTCTAACACACTGCCAATATTTAGCACCTTTAGTTGGGTATCTATTATCTTGTAATACAGAAAATCTAGCTTCTGTTTCTGTTCGAAACATTTGTTTCTTAGTCCAAGTATCTCTTAGTTCATCAACCATACCTTTAAAATCGGTAAGGTCTTGTTGCTCTAATAAATTATTTAAATGAGTTTCTTCTTTTTGTATAATATCTTTAACGTCTTTTTTTTCTGTCATAGCTTTATCCTTTATAGTTGTGTCTTATATATATTATCTAAAATATATTACAAGTCTTATGAAGTAGTCAGTGTAACTGTTGCTGGACCAGAAGAAAATTCTTCAGTTAGTGCTGATCCAGGATTTCCAGGAGGTCGTCCTCCAAAAGCTAAACCAGCAGCTTTTGTGCCCGCGCCTGCTAAGTCATATCTTCCACTACCCATATTTGCTACTGTTGTCCAGTTAGTTCCATTCCAAGATTCTGTAGCTACTAATTTTGGAGAACCATCAGAACCTCCACCAAAAGCTATCGCTGCTGTTGTAATTCCAGCTCCTGCTAAAGATTTACGGTTTGTATTTAAATCATTTACTTCAGTCCAATTAGTTCCATTCCATAATTCTGTATGTTCAGATTCTTGAGGATCTAATCCCCCAAAAGCTAAAGCAGCTGTGCTAATTCCACAACCTGCTAATTTATCTCTTGCAGTGTTCATAGTATTAACTGTAGTCCAATTTGATCCATTCCAATTTTCTGTTTGGTTTGATTTAGGAGGGTCTTGATCTCCACCAAAACATAAAGCTGCTGTATTAGATGCTCCATCTCCAGCTGGTGCTTTTCTAGCAGTATTTAAATCATTAACTTCAGTCCAGTTAGATCCATTCCAAGATTCTGTAATATTTTGAACTCCTGGTGGTGCAAGTCCAGCAAAAGCTAGGGTTGATGTTTGAGTACCACCTGCTGCTAATTGTTGTCTTGCAGTATTTAAATCATTAACTTCAGTCCAGTTAGATCCATTATAAGTTTCTGTGTTTGTTTGATTAGGGGGACTTTCACCTCCCATAGCTAAACCTGCAGTTTGTGTACCTGATCCTGCTAAAAGCATTCTTGCTTGGTTTAAATCTCCACTCGTAGCCCATGATCCAGAACTGTTTAAAAAACCTTTTACCTTGTTCGTAGAAGTATTATACCAAAGTTGTCCTTCAAGAGGGTTTGATGGATCTGAAGATACTACTTGTATGTTTGTTCCGTTTATTTCTTTGTATGTTGCCATAATATTTTAACTCGCGTCTATTGTTGATACTCCTCCACTAAGATTCCATTCTTCTGTTGCTGCTGAGTGAGGTGGTGTTGCTCCTCCAAAAGCTAAAGCTGCTGAGTCATTTCCAGATCCCGCCAATCTATCTCTAGAAACATTTAAATCTGCAACTTCCGTCCAATTAGTTCCATTCCAAGATTCTGATAAGTTTGTAACAGCTGGAGCAAGTCTACCACCAAAAATTAAAGATGCTGTTGTAGTACCAATTAGTGATGACCCAGCTGAAGCTCTTCCAGAATTTAAATTATTAACTTCAGTCCAATTAGTTCCATTCCATACTTCTGTTAAAGTTAATTCATTACCAGCGGAGTCAGAATTTCCACCAGCAGTTACAGCTGCTGTTGATGTTCCAGCTGCTGCCATTTTATATCTTGCTTGACCCAAATTATTTACTTCAGTCCAATTACTTCCATTCCATAATTCTGTATCTGCTGTTTCAGAAACACCACCAAAAGCTAAAGCTGCTGTATTACTTCCAACTCCCGATAAGTTATATCTTGCCGTATTTAAATCATTGACTTCAGTCCAGTTACTTCCGTTCCATGATTCTGTTATAGCTACTGTTGGTAATGCTCCTCCAAAAGCTAAAGCTGCTGTGTTAGTTGTTCCAGTTCCTGATAAGTAACCTCTTGCCGTATTTAAATTATTAAGTTCAGTCCAACTTGATCCATTGTAAGATTCTGTATCAGCTGTGCCAGGAGGAGCATTACCTCCAAAAGCAAGTGCTGCTGTTTGAGTTCCAGCGCCCCCTAAAGCTCTTCTTGCAGTATTTAAAGAACCACCTGTTGACCAAGAACCTACAGGAGTTCCTAAATTTACTTTTAAATCTCCAGACGTAGAATTATACCACATATCTCCAGCGACAGAAGTAGGTGGATCAGAACTTACATTCTGTATTTTAAATCCATGTATGTCTTTGTACGTAGCCATTTAAATTTTTTATTCCTCTAATGTTATATCTGCTGGTCTTGAGCTGTCAGCTTTTTCTTCATCAGATAAAGCGTCCCATGCAGTTTGTGCTGCAGTAATCTCAACGTCAACAATTGCTTGTGCTTCTGCTAACGTTTTAACAGTTCCTAACACTTTGTGAATCCAAAGATTTGCACCTTTGTCATGTGCTGGAACTTGCCAAACATTACCAGGATAGCCAGCAAACTTGATTCTAGAAGATTCAGAGTGTTCAATGAATCCCTTACCCCAGTTTTCTGCTACACAGTATTGTTTTGTTTTTGCCATAGTTTACTCCTTTGTTAATTAACTTACGGTTATTGTTTTTGTTGTTGGTGATGGTGATTCACTCCATTCTTCAGTTAAATTACCATTACTAGGTACAGAAGGTCCCCCACCAAAAGCTAAAGCACTAGTTGCAGTTCCAGCTGGTCCAAATTGATTTCTTCCAGTGTTCATATTATTAAGTTCAGTCCAACTAGTTCCATCCCAAGATTCTGTATCAGCTATAGCTGGACTTCCACCAAAAACTATAGCAGATGTATTTCCAGTTCCTGCACCCATTAATCCTTTTTTTGCACTATTTAAATCTGCAACTTCCGTCCAAGCACTTCCGTTCCAAGTTTCATTACTATCTACATCAGCTCCAGGTGATTCTCCACCAGAACATATTGCAGAAGTTGAAGTTCCAGATCCTGCTGCTTGTTGTCTTCCTACATTTAAATCATTTACTTCAGTCCAGTTAGTTCCATTCCATAATTCTGTGTGATCTTGTGGGGAAACATTTCCACCAAATGCTAAACAAGCTGTGTTAGTTCCAGCTCCACTTACGGCTATTCTTCCTCTTGCTGTATTTAAATTATTAACTTCAGTCCAGTTACTTCCGTTCCAAGTTTCTGTGTTGTTTACTAAAGAACTACCATCAGATCCACCAAAAACTAAAGCATTTGTGTTAGAAGCACCACATCCTCCTAAATAAGATCTTGCTGTATTCATGGAGTTAACAGCTGTCCAATTAGTTCCATTATAAGATTCTGTGGCTGACAAAGCAGCGGTTGGAAATCCTCTTCCACCAAAAGCTAAAGCAGATGTTTGAGTCCCTGCTCCTGCCATATAATATCTTGCAGTATTCATAGTATTAGCTGTTGACCATGAACCAATTCCTACAAATGTTTTTAGTCTAAAATTACCCGTACTAGAATTATACCAAAGCTGTCCTGTTACAGGAGCGGGTGGATCTCCAGCCACATTGGTAACCGCAGTCCCAATGCTTTCTTTATAGGTAGCCATGATTATTTATTCTTTAACAACCAACCTTGAGTTCCATCTGTATAGACCAAAGTATTGGCTGCCCTTTCTACTGACACTGTTAGATCAGCAGTAGCACCGTTGATCTTTTCAGAATTTCTTCCAACAGTCATTGTGTTTGAATCAAATGTTCCTGCATAATCTGCAAAAGCAACTTCATCACCAATTGTAGGTGAGCTTGGAAGCGTCATGGTAATAACTCCACTTGTTGTATTTATAAAATATCCTTCACCTGCAACTGCAGTGAAATTAGAAGTTTTTACTGCTTGCCATGAAGTACCACCAGATACTGCTGCAAAAGATAATGTACCTGATCCGTTTGTTTTTAAGAATGTGTCTGCTGATCCGTCAGCATTTGGAAAAGTTAATCCATCAAGAACAATGTTTCCTGAACCATTTGGTGTAACAGTGATGTTACCATTAGCAGCATCTACGATTGTAATTGTTCCAGAATCAGTGCCACCATTTGTATTTAATGTTAAATTTCCAGTTCCATTTGTAGTAACAGTTGCATCAGCATTATTATCTCCAACTTGAACTGTATCCGCACTAAGATGAACATCTCCTGTGCCATTTGGTGTAATAGCAATATTACCATTAGCTGCATCTGTAATTTGAATTACTCCTGAGTCTGTTCCGCTATTTGTACTTAAAATTAAATCAGTTGCTCCACCAGTAGTTACTGTGAGCGTACCTGCTCCATTTGAAGTTAATACAGCTGCTGCTCCAGAGTCTCCAACTTTTACTGTATCAGCAGAAGCTACTACATCACCAGTTCCGTTTGGCGTAAGTGTAATATCTCCGTTTGCACCATCAGTAATTGTTATTGTACCTGAGTTAGTTCCTGAATTTGTATCTAAAGTTAAATCATGTGCACCGCTTGATGTAATTGTTGCAGCTGCGGCACCAGTTCCTACTTTAGTTTCACCTGATCCTTTTGGAATAATTGCAACATCTATATTTGTATCTCCACCTGTAGCAGATATTGATGGTGCGTTTCCAGTTGCAGCGTTTGTTACATCAAATTGATTAACTGCTGAACTTGTTGTTTGAAATATTAATTGTTCATTACCATTTTCATCAATGATTCCGTGAGCATCATCAAAAGCAATATTAAAATCGTTAGTGTCTAAGTTACCACCTAGTTGAGGGGATGTATCATCTACAACATCTCCACCTGTTTGAATTTCAATTATTTTTGGATCTGTTGTATCAGGGTTTCCTGAAGCAAATAATAATGCAGTTCCTTTATTACCTGCTGCAAAAGTAAAAGTATCACCAGAACCTGATGCATATTTAAATTGAACTGTATGAGAACCTGAAGTTCCATTTTTTAAAATATAAAAGTTTACTACGTCATTTGGAATAGTTACAATTTGATTTCCTGAAATTGTACCTGTAAACTCAATCATTCTAGCTTGAGCTGTTCCAGTTAATGCACCATCAGCAACTGTTAAAGCTGTAGTTTGTGCACCACCTGCAATAGATAATGTTTTAAATCCACCTGCTAATTGCTCAACAAGGTTTAAGTTTGCGTTTGTTTTTGTTCCCCATGTACCAGCGTTTTCGCCAGTAGCCATTAGCTCTATACCGAGAGGTGTATATGTTGATGCCATAAATTTTATCTCCTATGCAGCGTCAGTATAACTTGTATTTGATCCAGTTGCAACATTAGAATAAGTATCATTCGATCCAGTTGCAACACTTGTATATGATGTATTTGAACCCGTGTCAATGTTTGCGTAAGACTGAATTCCTAATAATCCTACCGTAGATGTAAGCTGATCTGTTATTAAACCTTCAGTAATATCAGGAATTGCTACAAAAGATCCTGGGTTGGATGTAGCAGATTGGCCTGATAATTCATATATAAATTCTAAAGTAGGTGAACCTACTGAAGACGTTGAAGATACACCTGTTACATTTATTAATTCAACAGAACCAACTGTAATTTCCCCTATACTAGTTGTTGCTGATACACCAGTTATTGGTTCAGTGCTTACACCAAAGGCTAAACCTGCAGTACCTAAAGCAGAAGTAGAAGCAACTCCTGTTATTGGTTGAGTGCTTACACCAAAAGCTAAACCTAAAAGTCCTTCATCAGTTGTAGCTACTTGTCCTGAAAGACTTATTGTAGGACTAATTACAAAACTTAAACTTCCAACACTTGTTGTTGCAACTTGACTAGATAATTCATATGCAAATTCTAATGTTGGTGATCCTACATTAGATTCTATTTCTTGACCTACTAAACCTATAACTTGATTTGGTGATTCGCCCCAACTTAAATCTCCCCATTCATCTCTACCCCAACCAACTAATGTTCCAGCGTAAGCTAAAGTTGGAGTTGCAAAAGTTGCGGATACTCCTGTTAATGGTACACCTAATTCTCCAAAAACATCAAGACTACCAACACTTGAAGTTAAGGAGTGATTAGAACCTATCATTTCTAATAGGTATGCAACTTCTATATTTATAGATCCAACAGATGATGTAGTAGCTAAACCTCCAACAGAAATAGTTTCATTTGCTCCTTCACCCCAATCAGCTACACCATAATTTAATCTACCCCAACCTTCTTCGTTGAAAGCTTCTAAAGTAGAACCTACGTTTGATGTTAATTGTTGACCAGTTACTGAATTTAAAATTACATCATCTGCCCATTCGTTGGATCCCCAAGTGTTATTACCCCAGGTTGAAGCCATAAGGAGGTCCTCCTTACGCTATACGAATGATTGCGTTAGATGCGTCTGCTGTTGGAAATTGAATTGTGAAAGTTCCAGATGAAACTGTTTTATCACCACCGAAAGCAATAACTGCTACAGCTTTATCTGATTGTGTGTCATTATAAATTAATGCACCATTAGCTGTGAAAGATGCTGAAGTATAACTAACATCTGCAAAATCACATACTGCAGTTGAACTAGATAAAGTTGGTGTTACACTTGTAAGTGTTGCACCGCCTGGACTGTAAGAAGAACCTGATGCATTTGAAATTTCATTTGATGTTGAATAAGCTGTTGTACTAGCACCTAAAGACGCTGAACTTGTATATAAAGCTATTTTAAAAGTATTACCACTTGACGCTGTAAAGTTATGTGTACCAACTAATATTTCTTGTTTAAAGCTGTTACAAATTGCTGATGATATTGCCATAATTTAATCTCCTACGGGTTTGCTGAATTTACTGGTATTCGAAGAGCGCCATCTGTGTAGTCATCTCTTCGTCTTCTACCAACTTGTTCGTTAGCAAACTTTTGTACCTCTTGTTTATACTTATTTTCATATAATGTCAACATATCCATAGGTCCTTTTAAAAACGCATATGTTTCAGAAAGACAACAATATAATAAACCATTTGGAAAGTTTAAACTTATATAATTAGTAGTATTATCTGAAGCTAAAGTAGATGGCATTTTATTAAAATGTACTCTAAACTTGTATGTTGCATCAGGAACTGGTGCAAGAAACATTCTTCCAGACGTAGAGTCTGTATTACCTGTTGCTCCTCCATACATAGAATAATATTTAGGTTTACCTCTTTTTGCAGATTCAGTTGAAGATACATATTCTTGTAAATAAGTCACATCTTTTTTTTCTAACCAAGTATTAGCACCTGCAATAGAAGATGTTGAAGTATATACTTGAATACCTCGTATAAACAAAGCTCCAGCTGGAGCATTAATAGATTCTTGTCCTACAACTAAATTACCTTCTTGTTGGAGTCTATCTGCATCAATAGGAACTTCTCTCATTATTCTATATTGAGAATTTAAAATTATATTTTCTAAAATAGCAGTTGTTAAAACATTTGAATCTGTTTCAGTATAATTTCTTATTTGTGTAACTAAATCTGAATAACTTATACCAGCCATTATTTAAAATCCTTTTTATATTTTAAACGCATCTTTTTTTGTTTTGGAGTTTCTTCTACTTCTTCATACAATACAAGATGAGGATCTTGTTTTTCAGGTTTAAATATATTTTTTATCCAATTTAAAATTTTATTTATCATGCGCTTATTGTTATAGGCCCAACAGAACAACCGTAGCCTCCTCCTTTTACACCACCAGTTGTAGCAGTATCTGAGTTAACTGTAAAGAAGAAGAAATTAGTTACTGAATAGTCTGTAGTATCTCTTACATCATTTTTATATTTTCCTGTTGTAATAGCATATCCTGAACCTTGTCCTATTTGTGCACCAGTTATTCCATCAAAGTTAGGGATAGTTGCATAAGCAAAAACAGGGTCAGACGCCGTCCCTGTTCCAGGTGAAACTGTTGGTGGTCCTCTAAATAAATATGTTGTTCCATTTGTTAAACCGTGTCCAGGTGAAAATACATTTATAATTCCTGATCCTGCAGCATAAGTTTCAAAACCATTATTTGAAATCATTACAGTTGTAATTGGTTCTGTTCTATCAGGTCTTACTTGTAATAATGCAACACCATCTCCACCAATTGGTTTTGGTTCTAACTGTGGTTGCTTTGGTTCAAACTCTGTATAATGTACAAAAGAACCATTCCACTCTCTAACCATTTCTCTATACGGAAATTCAAGTCCTGATCTATCTGAAATAGCTTTTGAATGTTTTCCTGTTGCGTACTTAGACATTATGTTCCTGGGTAATAAGCTTTAGGTGTAATAAATGTACTTGAAGCTGAACCATCTTCTGCAAGTGCTCGAGCTAATTCATCTTCGTAATATAATTTCATTTGTTGAACTAATTGTGGTTGATATTTTTGTGCAAGATAAAAAGCTAAACCTGAAGTCATACAAGGTACAAATCTAAAAGGTAAATCTGTTGCATTTGTATAATCACCTACATCTTGTATTCTTTTTATATAATAAAAATGCATATCTTTAGATGCATTTGTTGAATCAGGTGTCGGGTAAACACTAATACTTACATGATCAATAAATCTTTGAACCCAATATTGATTAGGTGTTCCTTGTGAAAGTTTATTTGAGAAACCTGCATAAGTTGATCTATCAACTTTTGTCATTGGACTATCTGATTGAGTTGTTTGAGTTCTATTAGATCTTAATTGTGCTTCAAGGACATCGGACATTCCATAAATTCCATTTGGATTTGAAGTAGCACTTGTGCCATCTCCACTAGATCTAAAAAATTTATATTCAGCCTGTCCTTGAATTAAGTCTAAACTTGTACTACCTATTTCCCAATAATGAATACCTCTATTACCCCATTCTTGAAATAAGATATTAAGAGATCTCCTCGCTGATTTCATTTGATAACCAGCTACTGAATTTAATCCAATACGCTCAAAAGATTCTTCTATAATTTCATCAATAGAAAAAGTTTTATCAAATGTTGTAGTTCCCGAAGTAGTATTAGCCATTTAAACTCCTACGTTTCGTAGACTTTAATCCATTCACAAACTACTGTTCCTGTATCTCCTGCGGAGCAAGCTGGTAAAGTAAGATTTACATCTCCTGTGTAGCTACTAGCTTTATTATTTTTTAAACCACCAAAATCAGAGTAATCATATTCCATTTCTCCATTTAATGTTTGAAAAACAACATTTGATCCACCCCAAACCATTCTAATTGCATCAGCAGGTGCTGTTACAGAAACACTAAAACTAACTTTGTTAAGTCTTACTGTTTTGCAAGTTTTACCATTGCTTGTTGCTAATCCAGAAACATCAACTATTGCAGTTGTGCTTCCCTCTCCGTCACCTGAAACCACATTGTAGTGAGTGATTAGTTTTTTTGATCCGTCGAATACAGTTGTATTTAATACTGTGTCTGCTGCCATGTTTTCCTCCTTTTAAAAGGTGCCTGCATTACCAGGCACCTCGAGTTAATTATTTATTACGCTGCAAATGCGAACGCACCTTTAACCGCTAAAGGATCTTTAGCTGAGTCTAGACCTACATGCCATAAACCATCTTGAGTACAAGAAAAGTATACAATAGATCCTATTGTAAAGAAGTTTGTAGTTGCATTAGCTGCAGTGAAAACTAATGAACCTTCGCCTGCTGTTGAAGTATCATATGATACATTGTCAGCTGCTCTAGTTTCAATTAGAGTTCCTGTAACCCATGCATTAGTTCCTAATGCATCAAAAGTTAAAGTGTTTGTTCCACCAGTAGTATCTACTCTTTGAACGTAAGCTACTCTTGTTCCTGATGTAGCTTCTGGTAAAACCATTGAACAAGCTGCTGCGCCTGTAAAGTTTACCGTGCTAACTTGGTCTGCAGGTAAAGCAACCCCTGAGCCTGCAGAAACTGCAGCGTGAGACATACCAACAAAATCAAATTTAACGTTTAGGTAGTTAGGTGTAATTACACCTGTAGTTGTGTTTTTTACGATAGACTGAAATCCGTTTTCCGATCGGACTGGTCCTGTAAATGTAGTATTTGCCATAATTATATCCTCCTAGTTTCCGAATACTGTCTCTAGGCCGTCGACTATATTCGTCAGTATTCTAATTAATTTATATAGTGTAAAAAGTATATACTAGTTTTTAGTAGAGTGCAAGAGAGCCCTAGGTATTTATGCATTTCAGCGATGTAGCTTTTGATTAAGTAGCTACAGAAACTTGTGGAGCAGCGCCTTCAACGCTATTCTGTCTGTGAGCAATAGCTGCTTCTTCCAGCTTGATCTCAG
>VTLG01000613.1_pt1 | contig 44030 bp, 46 predicted proteins | sample 4694571 | NCBI WGS metagenome assembly VTLG01 (sample SAMN12604809, study PRJNA352737) | marine metagenome | biome: ENVO:00000447; feature: ENVO:00000209|ENVO:00000569|ENVO:01000036; material: ENVO:00002151; isolation source: viral sequences binned using virsorter ...
AATGAGCAACAAGTCATCCTCACCTTCTTGTATTGTAAAGCTTCCCCAGCTACCATCGACATCATTGTTAGAGCCTTCATTAGATAAGTTTAAGTCATTCGTATGAATGTTCCTAAATCTATTGGAATTTGAACCTAGATCATATGTATCATTAGCATTTGGTATGAAGTGGCCACTCGTGTCTATATAATATCTGGCTGTACTATTTGTTCCAAAGTAAAGACTAGCGTTATATGTAGTTTGCAAAGTAGGGTTAGTACTGGAACTTCCACCGACAAGTTCTACTGTTCGAGATGATTGGTCGTCTAATAAAATAGATGGTGTGGTTGTACCAACGGTTAAAGGTTTTGTTGGTGAAGTGTCTCCTATGCCAACATTTCCACCAGTAGTTATGCGAACTTTTTCTGCTGGTGTACCTGATGCATCAGTACCGAAAGTAAGTGCATTTGAATTTTTTGCACCACTTCCACAATCCATGACCCAACTATTACCATGAGCATTTAAAGCAATACACGATGAGGCATCAGCATGGTCAGTATCATTCTTGACTAATATTTGAGTTCTTCCTTGCTTGTCCTCCTGAGCTATCAGCCTTGAATTCCAAAGATTATCTGTTCTTCCTAAAAATGTATTTCCACTCGAATCAATTCGGGCTCTCTCTGAACCCCCAGTATTGAAGTTAATAAAACCATTTGCACTACCAGAATTACCTGCGGCAATATTAATTCGACCTTGATTATCTGTAACTTCATTACCAAAAAAGGTAATCCCACCACCTCTGGTTTGAGAAGCGTCGCCACCACCATTAAGACTTAACCATTTATTATCAGAAGCATCTGATGTGTCTAGTAAAAATTTTGATTGAGTTGAGTTAGCAAGTACTAAATTGCCACTTAGTGTCGCTCCCGTCGAAGTCGACTCAAAACGCTTGGTGTTGTCGTGGTATAACTCAACAGCTCCATCTTGAATTGCTTTTATACTGTCTTCACCATGTTTAGCTTGAATACTAATATTTCCAGTACCAGAATTAGAAATAGATGTATGACCTTTAGTGTTATAGATCAGAGCATCAGTATCGTTATGCCATACTTGTAGGTCAGCATTCGTACCCCAATTAGCTTTAATATTATCGTTGAAAGTTACTGCATTAGCACCACCTACTCCTGGTGGTACATCACCCCATTCCATACCATTAGAGCTGGTATATTTTAGGAATTTTCCGTCTGAAGGTGCTTGGTGAATATCTAACTTACCTTCAGCAATAGTGTCATCAGCTATCTTGCCATTTGTAACTGCTAAGTTCTGAAGAGTATCTGTAGCAACTGTGTTATTAGCTGGAGCGTTAAGGGTTACGGCTGAACCACTTTGAATAACGAATATTGAATCACCACTAACAGGTGCTCCACAGAACTTAATAGTATTAGAATCTAACATTACAAAGCCTGTTAAACCACTAGTACTCGTACCTGCATTAGGTTTTTGGACTACACCGTTGACACTAACCATCAACTGAGCAGCCGAAGTAACAGAGGATCCTGTACCTGTATTACTAGTATCTCTTAGGTCAAATTCAGTTTCAGAACTGTCAAAAGTAGGATTACCTGATCCACCATTCTTAGGACATAAGAATAGGAATTTAAAGTCTCCTGAACTTGTTACTTCTTCCCACGCATTATTAGCTCCGTTTCTAACATACATTGTGTTAGAACCTTGGTTGAAGAATAAGTCTCCAGCATCGTTATTACTTGAAGGGTTATTACCAGTAGAATCTGTTCTATATCTAGAGTTAAAGTCGTTTATATCATCTGAAAGTGCAGCTACATCAGTCTCTGTAGCTAATAGTTTGTGATATACATAGCGATGTACGTTAGGAGTACCGCTAGTACTGTTATTTATATCTGAAGTTACTTGTAGACCTGTATCATCATTTACCTGTCCATTTAGAACTGCAGGAAATCCTGTAATTCTTACGTTATTACCAGTACCTGCTCCGTTAGTAATAGTGATTTCTTGAGAAGCAACAGTAAAGCTTCCACCTACATCACTGATACTGACAACTACACCTTGAGCTGGTTGAGTAGACGGGAAGTTAGTTGGGCCTGCTATAGCTTTAAAACCACCTATCGCTGTAATAGCTCCAGATACGTGAGTTGCTATTGCTTTAGAGGTTGGTATTTTTGTATCGCTAGTTGTATCTAAAGAAGCTGTATCAGCAAGAGTTATACCATCAATCTGATTAAGCTCAGTTAGGGTTGAAGTAAGAGCTGTACCACCTGCAAGGATTGAAGCAGTACCAGCCTGCATTCCAGCAAGAGTTGTTAAGTCTGAATCAAGAGGTTGTTTAGCGTCTACCTGCGTTTGAATTGCTGAAGTTACACCGTCTACATATCCAAGCTCTGTAGCTGTTAAAGTTGCTGGTATTCCATCTAGAACATTAAGTTCTGCAGTAGTAACAGTAGCGTCATCTAATATTTGAACTTCAGCTTGACTTAGATCTGCTAAAGCAGAAGCTGTATCAGAACTCATGGTTGCTAGTTCTGTTAACTCAGCGTCTAATGGCTGTTTAGCATCTAATTGTGTCTGTATAGATGAAGTTGCATCTACATAGTTGAGTTGAGCTGTAGTTCTAGTACAACCGTCTAATATATCAAGTTCTGTTGATGTAAGAGAAGCTAATTCAGTAGCAGCTCCACTCTGCATACTTGATAACGTTGTTAAGTCAGTAGCGGCAGCTTGAGCACCTAATGAAGTTCTAGCGGTAGCACCATTTTCAGCTACCCAAGTAGAACCATCTCCAACAATAATATTTCCATCTGTTTTAGCTAATCCCCCTATAGCAGTTAAATCAGCATCTAGTGGTTGTTTTGCATCTAACTGGGTTTGAATACTAGAAGTAGCATCTACATAATTTAGTTGAGCTGTAGAACGAGTACATCCATCTAATATTTGTACTTCTGTTCCTGTTAAATCTGCTAGAGCCTGAGCAGTACCAGTACTCATCGTGGCTAACTCTGTCAGTTCAGCATCAACAGAAATAGTAATCTTTCCAGCACTAGGGCTGTCATCTGCTATGGATACTGGGGCTGTAGCAATTATGTCATCCTTTACTTTCGCTGTTGCTTTAGCATCTATTTGACCGTCAATGGCTGCTGTAGTGGCAGCTTTAGCATCGCTACTAGCCCAAGCATCTGAACCACCAATGAAAGCTCCAAGACCCGTTAAGTCACCTGTACCAGTAAATAGTGATGCGTAGTCATCAGAGAACTCTTGTAGACCAAATCTAATCTGGTTATCTGCGTTATTAAGGTCAGTAGAGGTAAGGGTAGAACCAGCGGTATAAACAACAGTAGCGTCTTGTATAGCTGTAGTTCTTGATAATATTACAGTTCCAGTTACACCAGAATTAAGTACAATACTTCCACCGCTAGGTTGCTCAACAGTCTTTGTACCTGAGAATGAGTAAGCGCTTGTTGCTTGTACAGCGCCATTTACTTTTACTTCAATATCTGATTCTCTTATATATCCAATAGGACTACCACCAGAAGTAGTAAGAGCAAAGGTAGTTGTGGAGGAACCTGGGGTATAGGTTCTAGATGAATAAGCCATCAGTCAAAGTCTAATTGGGTTCTGTTTAGTTGGATTCTTTCAACCATTTCTTTAGGCATTGGGAATTTCAAGTTTAATTCACCATTGTAATGTTTAATACTCTGTAAGAACCAAGATTCTTTAGCACCTTTTAATATTGTATCCCGTCTATTCTGTAATAAACGTCTTTTTGGATTATCTGCACGATTCCAATTAACATCTGGTTTTAATGCTCCTTTAAATAAAGGCATTAAGAACCAAGGCATTGCTGGTGTTGGCATCTTATAAGGTGAAGTGGGATCTGTACTTTCTGCTTGGAAATAAGGACTTTTTATTGTTTCTAAGAACATAGCATGAGTACCAGTTAGTAAAGTTTTACCATCTAAACTATATTCTTGATATTCATTCTGTAAGTAATGATTAAAGTCATTCAATACCCTGTCGTTTATTAGAATGTTTCCATAACCTTTAGAAGCATATAACTTCTGATCAGCACCTTTTATTAGATATAAACTCATAGCTGCATTAACAGGATCATTAAGTTTATTTGGGAAAGCCCAGTTTCTACCTAATATTGTTTTTAAAGGCATTGCAGCACCTGTATATTCTGACTGGAAAGGTTCCCCTGGTACTCCATACCAAACAGCTTGTCTACTCTTGTAATAACTATCTGCTTCATCTACCTTACCTTCACCATCAAGTGCTCCAGTAGCTATAGGGAATACTAAATTAGCCATTAAACCTACAAGATCGTGTTCTTGAGATCTCCAAGCTAGATTAGCTGCATTAGTTAGTGCTGCAGTAACTATATTTTGGTCCTTATCACTACCCATCCATAATTTACCCTTTTCTTTCCATCCTTTACCAAATCTAGCCTCTGGTCTTGAAGATATGTTAGGTAATAATCCTTGTATTATCTGCCTTCTAGCAGTCATATGAGGACTAGAAGCTTTTTCTATAGCTTTTGAAACCATTTTCTGTGCTGGCCAAGGATCGCCATTAGCTGCAGCTTCTAAAACTCGATTAATCTGCTGGAAACCTTGTGACTGTGGTGTATCTAATAATGTATTAGCCGTCATTATTACTGCCATTGTCATTACGTTTGCATCTGCTCTACTACTTCCAAACTGAGCAGCATCTCTCATATTTGCATGGAGAGCCATAGTGGAACCTAGAAGACCTAAATAACGATAAGGAATTTCTACACCACCAACGGTCCATATATAAGATTTTTTGTGGAATCTATCTGATTTATAAGTATGGAACTTGTTACCTGTTATTTCCTGCTCTCCATCTAGAGTTAGAGCGAATATAGCTGCGTTGAGTGATATAGACCAAGCTAAAGCTGTTTGAGCTGGTCCTCTTATGCTAATTTTTTCATTAGTATATTTACTTTGGAAATTCTTGAGTTTATCAGCCCACTGAGGTGCATATTTATCAAGCTCTTTACCTATTACTGGTATATTTAAAGGTTTTAAATTACTAAGCTTTTTATCCCACTCCAATTTCTTGGCTGCAGTTAGTGCCATATCACCAGTAAACTGAAGCATCTCACCACCAGAAGAGATCATAATGATCTTCTTCATTTCATTTAGAGGTGACACAGTAATAGGAGCTATTTCTCTACCAAACCATCTGAGGTATTGATTCTCACTCTTAGTCATTAGCTGAATCATCTTCTGAGCGTCTGCTCTGATTCCTTTTAATTCTTCAGTACGGTTAGCTATTTGAGTAAGTTCATGGATTTGTTTATCTACTATTGCTTTACCAATAGTTTGATTGTTATAACCTGCGGTAACATCTGAAATTAAACCATCTGCATACAAAGCTTTCATTTCTTTTACCAGCTCTTTCTTAAATGAAATGCTGCCTTCCCTTGGTATATCTTCAAGGCGTAGATCTCCTTTTGCCAGTTTCTGAGCAAGCATATCTCTTACATTTTGAGTTACCCTTGCTTGTACTGAAGAGTTTGCATACATAGAAGAAATCATTTCATCTCCTGCTGCAAATAACTGACCCCAAAGAGTCATGTTAACTTCTTGACCACCAGGATAATAACTCTTAGTACCTAAGCCAGTAAGTCCTCTAATAGCTGTTGTAGATGCACCCATAAGTTTACCAACACCACTTCTTAACTTCCAAGCTTCACCAGGAATGGCGTAGTCATGGAATACTTTCATTCCTACTCTTGTGTTATTAAGTAAGTTAAAAACCTTCTTATTCATATTATTCTTATCAAGTACCCAGTTAACCAGTGGTAGTCTTATTTCTGTAGCGGCTAGATCATCCAGTATCGCTTGTTCTCTAACTACTCCACCTTGAGATATTTTATAGGCCCTGTTAGACATCTGACCTGCATCAGCTATATTCTTACCTAATAAGAATCTATAATAAGAGTCTTGAAGTCCTTGGTTGAATGAATAACGTCCAACCAGCATTGTATCCCTAGCCCATAAGAAATCCTTCCAGCTTTCTCTAGCTCTAGGAATATCTTTTAGAATCCACCTACTAAAAGCACTGTCTCCAGCCATTACCCACATTCTGCTAAATAGCTGGAAATTCATATCTACAAGACCTTGTAACGGAAGGTTAAAAGGCGCATGCATTGTACTCAATGGGTTTTGAGTCTGAAGTCTTGCTAAAATAGCGTCTCCACTTAGATCTACTTCCTTAAGCTTCGTTATATCTCCATTAGTTCTCCTTACTTTATCTACAAACATTTGAAATCCTTGTAGCTCTTCTTGGGTTAACCTTTCACCCTCCATTAATTTTTTAAAGGTGGGGTTAAGTTTTTCTCCTAATTGTTTATCTGCCTTTTGTAAGTTTTCTGTAAAAGCTTTTGTTATATCTTCTTCAGTACCAAAACGTTCAAATAATTCTTTATTAACTTCATTAAAGATTGGTGAAGTTTTACCACCAGCTACTTTGATCCTAAACTCATCCTTCAATATACCTAATAAATTACCTGCAGCGTAGAAAGTACGCTCAGTAGCACTTAACATTTTATCGAAATTACGCCAAGCAAGAACAAACCTATCCATTGCTTCTTGCTTAGTTACTAACTTACCGTCAATCATTGCTTGATTAGCGGCATCTGCTAAAGAGTTTTCAACTATACCTCTTTCTACACCAAAGTATTTATTTAAGTTAGATGCCTCTCTTAATACTGCGTTAGTTGTCTCCTCAATCATTGAGACACCAGCAGTTACCATATGGAATTTCTCAGAAATATTCTGTGCTATATCTTCTAATTCTGCATACATCATGAAGCGTTCCCACACCACAGACTGCTCTTCACCAACAACAGTTGACATTAACTTTGCTGCCTTTATCATCTCTGCACCTAATGTTTTCTTATTAGGTGTTCTATAGGCTTTAATATTTCCAACAAAAGCTTCAACAGCTTCTTCATTAGAGTTATAAAGTCGTCCTGTAGTACCTCTACTAAAGATCTCAGAAGCACCTTTAAAGTCACCAGGGTTTTCTTTTAAATATGCCTCTGCTCTAGCTCTTTGATTAGCTATACCTTGCTCTAATTTATTTAACTTTTGCTGTGCATCAAATTCAGTTGTAGGCTCTTCTAGTTTTGCCTTTTTCTTTCTTTGTATAGTTCTACGTTGTTTAGCTTTTGTACCTTCACCTCTAAATGGTTTAGCTGCTGCCCTTCTATTAGCTAGTTCAGTACCATCAACTACTGCATTTCCTGATTTATCAGTTGTAATAGGAGCTTCTATCTCAACTGGTGAAGGTTCTTTAGGGATTCGACCATCTTCTTTGATTGGTGGTAAAGCTTTTTGTGTTTCTGGTGTAGTACCAAATAAACTAGGCCGTGGATCTGGTTTCTTACCTTTTTGAATAGCTTTAACATCTCTACCAGCTTTTAGAAGACCTTTCATTCCAGGGAACCATTCCTGAAGATTCCTACGCCTTCCAGTAGGAGATAAAGTTAACTTATCATAAGCAGCTAAGGTTCTCTCAACATCTCTAAGACCTTTCTGAGTACCTTCCTCAATCATTACTCTAACTATATTTAAGAATCTAGCTAAATCACCTACTGTACTAACAGGGAACATTCTATTCTTAGCACTTACACCTTTTTCAAACTTATCCCAAGCAGCAATTATTCTATCTATAGCTACTTCAGCTTGCTGACCTTCTGGTAATGTTCTTAGAAGTTTTTTCCAACCTTTCTTTTTAATTTCTGGTATTACCTCTCCTACCTCTTCTATTGCTTCTGGAAGAGATAATTTACCAGGATCATCAGCCCTTTTAATATACTTTCCTCCCTTAAAGGTAGTACCTTCTTCAACAACAGAGACTTCTGCATCTATAGTCTTTTCAGCAGCAGGAACACCTTCTTCAACAACTTCTGCGGCTCCTTTTTTAGTAGTTTCTTCAACAACTTCGTCAGCTCCACTTAACCAAGGATCATCCTCTAAATCTCCAGTTAATTTCTCTATTTTCTTAGTATCACCAGGGATATTGAGAGCTTCAGGTTGCTCAGGAACAACAGGAGCCATTCCTCCTTTACCTATAAGTCTATGATGTAGTTCATCTATCTCTTGAACCACCTTATTCATATACTTATCATTTAAATTACCAGCAGCTCTAGCTACACCTACGTCATTAATTATTTGACGCAGCTTTCTCATTACAAAACCATTGACACCAGGGAATTGAAGATCTATCTCACTTGATAAGCCTTTAGCTCTTAGAAGTTCTCTACGTTGAATGTCTAATTCTTCTAAGCGTTTTATTAAAATAGTTGCATCATTAATAGCATTATTAAAACCAACCTGACCCTCATCTATTTGATCGAAAATACTTTCTAATTCTTCCGATATACCTTGACGTAAATCAAATACATCACCTTCACCTAGTAAACCCTTCTGCTCTACTACCATAGAGCCTCTAGCTTTTCTTAGTTCCTGTAAAATTTGTAAGTTTTTAGCAGCATTTGAAGCTTTGTTATACTTAGCCTTATTTGATCTTGATTTAATCCAATTAGGATTTTTCCTTATTTCACTTTCATAAGCCTTTACACGCTTATTTTGGTCCTTTATTTTCTTAGCAATTTGAGCCTCTGTTTTAACAGCATATTTCTTTTGAATCTCCTCAATCTGAGAATCTATTTCTTTAACGTTCTCAACTAAAGGTTCTGTTTCTTTAAAACGTTTTTCAAGACTTGGTACTCCTTCTGATAAGGCTGATTTCTTATTTATATAGCTTTGAGCGCCTTCTCTAGTACCGTAAGCAATATTAGCTGCACTTTGATCAATCAACCGATTCATCTCGGTGTTGATCTTTCCTAGTTGTACTTCAATACCTTCAGAAACTTTCTCCTTTGCTATAGGTTCTATTTCTTTTAGAACTTCTGGTGCAACTTTCTTACTTGCATTATCTAAAGCAACTTTAGGATTTGTACCTTTTGTAGATACATCTCTAAGCGCCCAATTAGCGGTCTTAAATAAACCTCTTAATAAAACCATAGAGCCTAAAGTCATAGGCCATTCTTTTATAGTTTCAGCAGCTAAATTAAATTCTTCGTCTGTATCAGCCGCTATCATTTTCATCATATTGATACGATCTTCAGGAGAAGCTACTTGCTGTATTTCATCTATTCGTTTATGCCAAGACTCTGGTATATCAGGTCTAATGAACATCATATCTAGACCTAATTCATATAGACCTTCTTTTAAGAACCAAGAACTTGCGCCTTGATATACTTGCTTTAGATTCCTTTCTGTAATACCTTTCCAAACTCCATAGCTTTTAGGAAGATTCAGTGATAACTGCTTAGTTGTTACACCACCAACAATATTAGGTACTGTTTTACTTAAACCCCTTACACCACCTTCAAATGTAAAAGCAGACATTATATCAGCACCTAACTTTCCCCAGAAACTTGTGGGACGTAACATTTTCTGAAGGTCACTGTCAGGAGAAAACATTTCTCCAAGTGGACCCCAATCTTTCTGTATACCGTAAGAAGAACCATCTGGCTTTTTACCTGTCTTGAGTAAAGAGTCAAAGACTTCCATCGAGACTTGTTGATCTTTTTCTTTCTGCTCATTACTTTTAAAAAGATCGTGTATTTGTTGATATGGTAAAGATCTTGTAGTTTTAGCTAGATCGTATAAAGCAAAAGGAAAATTAACTACATTTGATAAGGCATGTGTAGTCATCTTCCCCATACCAATCATCTTTTTCTGTACGGGTATAGGTATATCATCGAGAACAGTAGGTGCAAACTGGATTTTGTCTGTTTCAACTTCTTTTGTCCAAGGGTCATCTCCTTTCATTACCTCCCCTTTCTCATCTAATTTGAAAAATCCTTTATCTTTAAATTCTTTAAGAATCCCACTACCGAAAGGAGACTCCTCTTGACGAAGCTTCTTTTCTTCCTCTTGTTGTTTTAACTCTTCAGCCCATTCCTGTTGATACCTTTCTTCATAGGTATCCATATCTGTTATAAACTCACGACTTCCATTACGGAGAGGTAAATAAGCGCCCATTATTATTCAGTAGTTATAGGAAAATTGTAGAAAGTGTCATCATCACTTAAGTCTAAGTCTATATTATCTCCCTCATATATAGGAGTACCTTCTTGGTAATGTGGTTGAAAGTGTAATTGGAATAGCATCAGTTGTATGTCAGGAGCTAATAGTCCAGAAAACTCACCGCCAACATCAAATTGATAAAAATCTGGACCTAAATCTTCCTGATTTGAATCTTGTGTAATAGAAATAGTACCAACTTCCCCATCATCTGTTAATTCAGTTCCTGGCTGTAAAAACTGTATTACTGCATGACCAGCTTCTATATTATTTCCTGTTGTAGAACCTTCAATACTATTAGGTAAAACTGAATGATCTCCACCTACACATAAAGCATTACCTTTAGCTAAATAGTCACCTTCCTTAATCTCTGTTGAGCCACAATGTCTTACAACTATTCTTGTACCTCTAGGAACACCAGCATAAACAGAGTCAGTTTCTAACATAATAGTTAGTCCTGAATCTTCGTATTCAGCTACTGAAATAACTGTACCTGAGAAAGGAGTAACTATGTTATTACTTGTCTGTAATCCGTTATTACGCTCAATTTTAAATTCAATACCCTCCTGTGAATCTGTATATTCTGGATAAATAAAGAGTCCTTCATCTCTAGCTGTATTACCAGTTCTAACTACAGGTATTTCACCATCTTGATTAATAAGTTCATAAGCCGAATCCATAATAATTGGAGGCTTACCTTTTCCTTGTGAATACAACCTATCTATCTGTGCTTTAGCTATTTCACCTAAAGATAAGTTATTATCTAAAGCGTATTTTATATGATTTAAATCTTTGTAAACTTTAGGAGTAAGTTTTGTCTTATCTCCAGTTAATAAAAACTCATTAATTGAGTTTAAACTTTCATCACTAAGTACAAAATTATTACTTAAATACTCATTAGCATTAGCTTTACCTTCATCACTACCTGAAGCTCCACGAACAAAGTAAGGTCTAGCGAAAACTGACCAATTTTTAAGATCAGTGTCATTATTAACTCCATTAACCCATCCCTTAGTGTCATCCCATGTGTCAACACCACCTATAGGAATAGGCATAGTTCTACCAAAAGTTTCCTTATTGGTTGGATCTACTCCTCTCCATAAAGTAGGGTCTTTGTAATTAGGCTGCTCATAAAACAGTCTCTGAGCATCTGCTAAAATCTTTGCTTGATTTTCAGGCTTTAACCTCTCATGAGGCTCTAATTTTAAAAGTTCCTGTCTAATATATTTTTTAGCTTGACCTTCTAAAAGTAAACCAGCAGCTCCAGAAGCATCTTCTATTAGTTCGTTTATTTGTGGTAGAAATTTTGTGTTATTAGCTAGTGCATCTTGATATACAGGACTCTGTTTAAAGTTCTCTTCTAAACCATTTATAAGTTGAGTTGATAAAGTATCAACTTGAACTTCCATCTGTTGAGCAGACTTTGTACTATTAGCAGAAGTTTTTGTTAATAGATATTTATGAGAAGCACCATTTTGAATAGCGTCAAAAAAGTCTCCATAAGTTCCATCAAAACCATAAGGTTTCATATCAAGATCTTTTGGTATATCATCTACATCTGCATAAGGTGTAGTAGTTAATAGCTCATCTATTACCTGCTTATTATCTCTAGTAGCTTCGGGTGATTCATATTTAAAGAACTCAGGTATCTTCTCATCTATTTTCTCCATCCAAGTTTTATATGTATATCCTGGAGGGATATTTACAGGATTATTATTATCATCTAGAAATGGAGCTTTAACTTTTTCTCTATAAGCATCATGCTCTGCTTTACCATTTAATGTAGGAAATACTTTTACATAATCGTCTTCAACTCTCTTTACAGCCTCTTTAGCTCTATTATCATCTTCTTGATTTTCCATATTTTCAAGCATCGTTCTCATACGAATAGCTTGATTCATTTGGAAATTCAGTGACTGTTCTAAGCTAGTACTTTTACCATCTATAACTTTCTTAAGCTGTAGAATACTTATACCATCAGATGTTTTTACTTTCTCTAAAGCTTTCCAGTAATAACCAAAATGAAGTGTCGTAGCTACATCGTTATAATTATCACCATCTTCATTTAAGAAAAGTCTTGGAATAAAATCGAACCATTGTTGGTTATATTGAAATTCACCTTGTTTAGTTAAAACAACTTTTTGGACATTTTTTCCGTTTTCTTTAACTGTTATTGTTTTAGTAAGTAACGGGTTATGTTTAGCAAATGTAGCTTTACCTTCATTGTAAGCTTTTTGCATTTTCTCATGCGAAAAACCACTTAACTGCTCAAGCCCTTCACTATTAGCTATTGGAGTATAAATAGCAGCAGTTTTAAAGTTAGTTATAACATCTTTCATTCCCAATTCTTTATTTTGCTGATTCTTAATTTTATATTCTTCTTTAAGTACAGCTTCTTTTATACTCTTGTCTGCTACTACGAGTTTTGGATCTACATAAGCAGCTATATAACCTTCAGGTACATTACTGTAAGGAGCTAATAATTCAGCTCTTTTCTTTTGTATAACTGCTGCACGTTGTTGAACATCAAGACCAGCTAAAGCTACTGCATTATTTACTCCCCATTGCTCCATTCCTACTGTTACTTCTACAGCGGCTGCTTCTGCATCTTTTAAATTCCAATAATGATCAGCAAGATTATTTCTTCTTAGGAGCTGCTCTGCTTCAGCAGTAGCTTGCTGTTCTTTTAATCTACGAGCTTCATCATTAATAAGAGAATTAGCTACCTCTGCTTCTGCTGTCTTTTTATATACTTCATTAACTTTCTTTGCTATTTTTTCTTCATAATCTCTCATTGCCCAATCACTAAGTCCTGTATAACCTCCGCTCTCTCCTATAAACTCTTCAATAGCTTTCATATTATCCCTTTGAGGTTTTACTAAACCGTCATAGGTTCTATTATCTATAAGCTGTCCACCAACCTGTTGCCATAACTGAGATGGTTTATCTACACCTGCAGGATCAGGAGCCTTCCCTGGGTTAGCTACTAAGTTTCTAACCTGTCTTTGAGGTTTTGGGTCGTAAGAAGCAGTCATTTAACTAGATTTTTTACCAAAAGATAGATCGAATTTTTCTGCAGCACTAGAAAGATCACCAAGTAGTGAACTAGCAACTTTAAAGCCTAAACCTCCTGGCCCTGGTTTATCAATAGGCTCGTAACCATCTAATGCTAATGGCTCTTGAGGTTGGACAGGATCGTTAACAGGTTTTGGGTTATAAAGTCTAACTTCATTAACCGTACTTTCTGATGCAGCTAAGTTAGCTTCATGTTGTCTTATCTTGTCAGCTATACGCCATTTAGTAGTTAGTTGTCTATTACCTATGTTTCCTAGCCACTGATTCTTTTGAGCAGCATCAAGACCAACCATTGTTCTACCTACTGCTATACCTTTTCCTCTATTTCTAACTTTCTTTTGAGCTGATTGAACTATATTTGCAACTCTGATTTTATCTATAGCTATATCATCAGTAGCTTCTTGTTCATACCACTTTCCTTCTACATCAGCCATTTGATCTTCTAATTTCTTAGTTGCTGCTGTACTTACATCACCTTTATAATCAGCCTGTATTTTCGCCAACTCCTGTTCATAAGCATTTAACTGATTAGCATATTTCTGTGCTCCAAACCATTGATTCATTTGATATGAATAATTTCTATAATTTCGTTGGTTAGTATTATTCCATTCAGTCCAATATTTAATCTTAGCTCCAGCGTTATTAATCCTTTGATTTGCAGCTTCTACTTGATGACCAAAAATCATAGACCCTACAGACACTGCAGCATCTGAAATCATCAAAGCTGCTTGAAATTTCGTGGGTTTTGGTTTAGGTGCTGTTGTCATTTAACCGTACTTCCTAGCTACATTAAAATACAGACCAGTCCATTCTAAAGCTATAAACTTAGACTGGTCTATACTGTTGTTTACTACTTCCACTGTAACCTGATCATTCTTACTTTGAATATAGGCACGGAATTTGGCTTCTTCAAAGTCTGATTTTTGACCAACAACAATATTTGCATTTAATGGTGATCTTCTATCAAATTCATAAGTAACCGTAGATCTTAATTCAGGAGTAACTTCAACTGTGAAATACCTTGCATCATTATAGTAAACATCCACATAACGTAACTGAAGTCTACCTGTACGATTACCGATAAAAGTACTGTCCGTAGCGGTTTTGCTATAAGGCATGAGCTTAGGAGGACGGAACTTGAATTTAAAGGTTTCACCAAAAGCCCAAGAAGATCCACTAAAATCGCCCAAACTATCCAACACAAAACTATTAACCCCAGCAGGAACAGACGCAGCCACGATCCAACGTTTTTCAGATTCATTGTTATCTGTTTTATCTTTTTTAATAACGACAAATTGACTAGGATTTACAGTGTAATAAGGTAAAGTTACTGTTGTTTTGTTTGTAGATCCACTATAAGAAAAACTAGCAGTACCTATATCTGTTGTGATGGTACTAGATAATTGACGGTCTAATAAGAATAAATCTTTGTCTTCTTGAGGTGGTCTAGATACGTTAAGACTTTCCAAATAATATTTAACTGTTCCATCCTCAGTATATTTAGCGACTGAAAAAAGAGTACCTTCTACAAAACTACACCAATGAATAGTTTTATTAGGGAAAGTCCATTTATGCCAAGCATTCTGCCTGTTAGTTAAAGAGCCACTAGAAGCTTCCCAGAAGAATTGATAAATATAGAAAGAATCTTGATCATCATTACTTAAAGCGATCATATATTGATCTGTACTACTTATAGTAAGAGAGTCTAAATTCTTAGGAATATACTTAGGTACTGTTTCTGTAATTACAGCAGTTTGTCCAAGGTTAATACCAACAGTACGGTCAGTAGTAATGAAAGTATGTAACCCTGTGAAGTCACCTTCTTTAACAGGAAATATAACTTGAGCACCAAATTGTTGAGGTTTAACTTTAGATTCCATACTAATGGAACTAATACGTCCTACGGAAGCTGTTTCAGGAGCAAATGTTACATTATCACCTGAATAAAGTCTGAATTGGTTTTCATTAGAGAAGAGTACTAACTCATCCTGCTGTTGTAGCGCATAGTTAAGTACAGCAACATCATTACTAACTGCTGTTAAATCTATAGGATCTGTATCTACTACAGCTAAAGCTGAGTTTTGCCAATAATTATAATAATCACCTGCCTCACTTAATATTACATTTTCTCCACTTACAAAACCAAGTCTATTTTTAAAGAAAACTATATCGTTAATAGAATAACCAACAAAGGAAGGCCCTGGCATTTTACTCTCATCACCAGAAAGTCTTTTAACCCATCCTGGTATTTCTATAGAAGTATTGCTATCTGTATAGGTAGTACCGCTAAAAGGTTGAAAAGTAAACCTAACAACACCTGAATCATTCCTGTAATAAACAAAAGCATGAGGCATTGTATTATCATCTATTAGACCTCTTGCTCCCCAAGCAGCAGCCTCTTCCCAAGAACCTCTAGCGAAATCACCGCTAGTAGTTGTACCTTCTGAATTAAACTCTAAATAATAAGAACTCTTATCTGCTGTTCCATCTGGAGCTACAAGTACTGTATAACCTTCCCAAGCTGTTGAAGGTAACTCAGCAATAGTTGACACTCTATTTGCGAAACCAGACATCAACGTATTACCTCTAGCATCAGAAGCTACAACGCTTTTTATGTAATTACTTGCAGAAGCTAAACCTATAAGTATTTGAGAATCTACAACAGAAAATGTTAACTTGTTGCCTGTATCTGCTGTATCTAAAGCATTTTTAATTGATGTAGCGATAGCCTTTGTGCTAACAACGTTTGCATTTCCACTTCCATCTGTTAATGATGGAGTAGTATAACTTCCACTAATTGTTGTATCACTGCTTCCATCTGAAACTATAATATCAACTTTATATTCTGAATTATAGTCAACTAATTTAACCCAAACTTGAGCTTTAACAGGTTCATATTTATTATTAACAACTGCAATATTATATCTAGTCAAAGTTTCTGAAGAATCATATTCTGTAGTTTTTTGTATATTTGTTATAAAAACATAATCTTGGAAAGAAGTAGCTCTAAACCTATCCCTTGCTCTTCCTGAACCTCTTAAATATTCTAAATTTGTAGAAGTTATATTAGTAAAAATTTGTTCAACAGGTACAATTGTTGGTAATGCGCCACTAATAGGTTCAACATCTGAAACGCCTGTTACAAATGTTTTAGGAGATTCAATTGTAAGAGTTACTGTATTATTTGTAGCTGTAGCTGACTTATCTATAGTTATAGTATTTGTACCAATATCTACAATTTTTGTACCAGAAGGAATGCCTGTTCCTGAAATTACAGATCCTATGAAAATATCAGTTACACTATTAACACTACTAATTGTATAACTGTTATTTGCTACATTACCAGTTTTAGTAACAGTCCTACTATCATCTCCTATAACAACCAAAAATCTCTCTGTATCGCTTCTGTTATATACAAAATACCAAGCTTCATCCCATTTAATAGTGCCAGTTAAGTTATTTCCTGGTGTACCATGTCCATCATATTTAGTAAGATTATCTATACGCTTTACAGGTACAGAACCTAATCTCTTTTTAAGCCCTTCTACAAGATCACAGTCAGCATTTTCAAGTTCTTTTGCAAACCCTGGTAAAACAAAACTATCTGCTTGTTGATTAACACCTTTGTTAAGAGGCCCAATAACTTGACTAAAAAGTTCTCTAGACATTAGCGATTTAGTATATCAGGACCAAAGGTTGTTGTGACACGGCCACCATACATATCATCAGGACCACTAATGAAGTTATGGTTCTGTGCCATGTCTTCAGTTCGTTTTAAATTCTGAAGTGCTCTCTCTTCATCTTCTGAAGTATATGCTTCTATACTACTTGAAGTTACTATCCTATTAGCATATATACGAGCAGCTCTAATCATAATATAACGTCTACCTGATTCAGGTATTGAATCCCAATCAAGTTCTTCTACAACTTGAGCTATTAAATCACTGGTGCTACCAGTCATTGCTACAGATAAACTTGTTCTTAAATCATATGTACTTTTTACTCGATCATATAACTTAGTACCACGAAGAACAAAACGTTGTGAAGGATAAGAGAGGGGATTAAAACGTACAGCAAGGGTAGTTGCTGATAAAGTTGAATGTCCATTACTATCTAAAGGTATTGCATCATATAGTCTAGTATTCCATGACCATCCTTCAGTCTGGACTTCTGTACTAATTTCATCAATAATAGTTTCTGCTAAACTTACATCCCCAGTTAATGGTGGAGTTAAAGAATTAACAGGTGATTCACCTATTACTGATAAAAGAGTATTTACTGCTTTTAATTTTGTAGTTGCCATTTAAACAGTCCTAGTTTCGTTAATTTGATTTCTTTTTCTTTTTATGTACTTTTTTGGAGTACCTTCTGGATGGTCTGGACCCCAATAATACCCTCCTGCAGGATGTCTATTCTTATTCTTCTTTGGACCAAGAATCTGAATAGTTAATTTACTTTGTCCTTCTGCGCCTCTCATAATGATAAACAAAAAGGGGAAACTTTACGCCTCCCCTTATTGTATTAGGTTTTAACTGAAACTTACAGTTTAGTATGGATTACCATCATGAAGTAAGCTTACACAGCAATCAGGACGGAGTATTCCGTGTCCAACTGCATATGAAGCAACCATCATGGTGGACTGAGTCATAGCTTTGTACTCAGAACCAGTCATCTGCATTGAAAGGTCTTTAAGTGCAACAGTACCAACGGCTTCTTTTGTGAAAGCTAGACCGAACAAGTTAGCAATACTTGAAGTATTACCTTGCTCATCCTGCCAGTAATCGTTGTATCCTGCAGCAGCTTGACCATCGGAACCATCCCTACCATTTGTATAGTTAGGACGCTCACCTCTAGTTGTAGCAGCTTGGTTATCAAGTCCAACGTATGTTTGACCAGATGTGTAGCTGTTAATTCCTAGATGGTTAGATAGGCGAACCTCGAAACCAGCAACACGAGCAACGTTGTTACCCTTGAAGGTTCCGTTCTGTCCACTTCCACCGTTCCAATCAGTATTGATCGCTCTGTCAGAGTTGATGACATCGTAGTAAGCACCAGGGGTTAGAACAACCACACGGCCTTCAGATGGAGCATCCTTCTCGTCAAGTGCTTGACAAGCTTTGTAAAGATTCTCAACAATAAGATCGCCTCTAGCGTTTCTGTCAGCAGCACCATTCAGGTTAATACCTGTATATGAAGTGCCTCCAGGAAGCTTGTTAAGTACGAATAGACGCTCTCCAACAGTGAACCCTGCATTAGCACCAGTACCAATAGCACTGATTGGGTTAACAACGAATGTTGCAGCACCGTTAGATGGAGCTGTTGTTATAACAGCATAAGCACCAGAGTCTTCACCATAAACAGTTGTACCAGCAGCCCAGTAGCCTAGTTCAGCAGTCTGGAAGTTGGCTGACATGGTGATTGTGTTTGTACTTACAGAAGCGTAAGTAGCAGCGTTTAGCTGGAATCTCTTTGAATCCCAGTCATCAACACGACCATCAGACTCAGAAGCAGTTAGTAATGTACGTGCTAGGCGCTTATCATAGCTTCTTGCTAAAGCCCTGCCTAATTCACGACTATAGATGCTTCTAACGTCCCAATGGAGTTTGGCTTCATCTAAATCATACAAACTGACATCTGCGACAAGTAGGTCATCAATTGTAATAATTTTTGATCCTATCTCACCTTTGTTGCCTTGGCCTGTGATCCAATCTCCTGGCCGATGATATCGACTTGAGAAGCGACCCGTAATTGGAAATTCTGCGGATTTTCCTGAAGAGATTGTCCTCTTCATGGTTAGATCTTTGAAAATCGTTTCCCTATTGAAGGTGGTTAGTACCTCCCCTGAGAAGATTTTCAGGAAGTTCGCATTCTCCCTTTCATAATTTCCAGCGGCAGCGTTGGCGTTATATTGTACGCCATTAACACTACCTAATCTGGAAATCGAGGAAAAATCTGGCATTGATTTACCTAGAAAATAGATTAAGTGTGAAAATTGCCCACGCTTAAACTGTCGTTATCTCCTCAGAGGCAACAATTATACATAAGCTATACTTATGATACCTTAAAACTTAGGACTAAGTATATCGCTCCTTGACATTTTATCCTCTACATCTTTTGTATAAGCTGAGTCTACTAAGTAACGTGGATCATTCATAGCAGTTTCAACCTCTGCAGTAGAACGATAAACATCTGTACTATTACTAGATAACCTACCACTTATAAGCTCAGGCTCTACTCCAGAATTTTCTCTGAAAGCAAAATAAACAGATTGAAGTGCATTCCTAGCACGAAAATAATCGCCACTATTAACTTCTCTGTTATAAGCCTCTAACTCTTCTTGGTCTAGGTTCTTAGTGGCCCAATCCTGAGCAGCTTTAAAATTGTCACCACCACCAATACTTTCAACAATAGTATTTTCTTGTTCTTCACTAAGACTAGGAGCCTCTACAGTCTCTTCAGCCTTAGCCTCCTCACTTGGCGCATCCTCTTCTGTTTTAGTTTCGTACCCAGTATTGGAATTACTTCCAAGTTTCTTTTCAAGTTCTTGATAAGCACTGAGAAGCTCATCGGCAGTCTTAAACTTCCCACCAATGAGTTCCTCCTGACCCTCTTGCGGAGGTTGCTGTCCATCAAGGACCTGTTGATCTTGTTCGTTAAAAGAACTGGTTTCTTGCTCTTGAACATTAACTTCCATGTTTAACCAATACGGACAGTTAGATCAGGATACACCCAAGCAGGTTTTTTTGCTGCAATTGCTTTTTTATACTGCTCATAAACTTCTGGTTTCTTAGCTTTTAAATCTTCAATAAGAAGATCATAAGGAGATTTAGATTTACCCTTTGGTGGCTCCTCTAAAACTGCTGGCTTAGATGTCACCTTCTCCTGCTGGAGGGGCTGTTTCTTGTTCTGTCCTGATTGAGTCATTTTCAGCTTTAATAAGTGCGGCTTGCTTTGCAGGATCATTGTTAGGATCTTGCGCAGCTTGTTGCTGTTGCATCATCATAGCCTGTTGTTGTTGCTCTTGTGCAAGTTCATCATCAGACTTGATTAGCTTATAAGTTTCTAAACCATCTGAGGCAGCAAGTCTAGTGATAAGTTCCCTAGTATTAACAAACTGAGCCATCGTCTCTGGACCCATAGTCTGAGCTAATGTTTGTATAAATTCAATTAACTTAGCTTTATCATTACCTCTACCTAAAGCATCAAGACCTGTAGTAATACGAGGTTTAACTATATTTTTTGGTAGTCTAGGTAAACGTTTCTGCCTCTCCATCATTGCCATCTTTCGATGTACTAGAGGTAGCTGCATTTCTACAGAAAGTATAGAGTATACGCCTCCTAACCCAGTCTCCAACTCATTTGCAACCATTCTGATTTCTTCCGCAGTGACTCGGTCCCTTCCTGCAGCTCCAGCTTGAATAGCACTATTAAGTAAGAAAGAAAAACTCAATCTTTGCTCAATCCTTGCAATAGTATTTAACGCTACTGTTAGATCCGCTTGCTTCTGCATTTGCAGTGGTGCTACATCATCTGGATTTCCAGCGACAATGCTGCCATTTGCGGCTCTGGCAAGGCTGTCTGGGCGTGTTGTACCATTCGGGTTACAGAGAAATAAAATCCGTGCTGACGCAGCGCTTCCCTCAACGATAGCTTTTGAAAGAAACTCAAGAGATTTAAGATCACCTAGTAGTTCTTCACAAAACGAACGACCATAGGCTTCATGAGCAACCCGATAAAGTCTGAGAGGAATCCAAGGTGACTTCTCTATAGGTGTAGATCCTTGCTCACCTATACGTTTTCCATAGGCTTCTTGGAACCAATAACATTTATCTTTCTTATGATCCCATTCAATATAGGTATATAAGAAACAAGTTTGATCTACATATTTACCCTCATGTGTTTTCTTAGCTACTCCATCTGGTAATACATCTGGATTTATCTCTTCTCTAACAACTACTTCAAGAATATTTCCTTCTGGATCTCTATTTAAGCAAAAAGATTTAAGTGGATAAACTCTAGTACCATTATCAGCTACATAAAGTAAAGCATTACCACCAATAATTAAATGTTTAAGAGCCTCAAATAAAGCTGTTCTATCTCCTGATTCTTCAATGTCACGCATTACAGCACGTTCCATTAAAGATAACTGCTGATCAAAATTAGATTGTAAATCTTTGTAATTTTCTAACTCCTGCTGGAGTTTCATATCGTCTACTGAAAGACGAAAAAACGCTTGGTTTGGAGGTAGAAGAGCAACTAAGAGTTTGGCTGCTAAATTATTAACACCTCTAGCTCCTAAACCTTGATAAGTAGTATTAATTTTTGTATATGCATTCCTACCTGAACTTCTATCGTTATCAGTAATTAGAGTTGGAAGTGTATATTTACTACACTCAATTGCTCGGTCTAGATAAAGAGTTTTTTCAGGTTCTAAAGATCTATACCTACCTTCTGCGGTATATTTTTTAGACATTTAATCCTCCAGCAGTCCCAGAACCTTGAGAATAACTAGATCCTCCTAATCCAGATTTAATAGATAAACCTGTTTTTAAGGATGAAGGAGTACCATGCTTTTTACGAGTACGGCTAGCTACTTTAGTTTTACTTTTTTGAAGAGCAATAGCAGATGATAATTTCTGTTGTTGTATAGCTAGAGCAGATGAAGTTTTTTGCTGTGCAATTGATTGCTCTGCATGTGCTTTAGACTGTAAAGCTTGTGCTTTAAGTTGATCAGATTGTTGCTTAGATTGTTTTAAATTAGCTTCAAATTGTAACCTACTCTGTTTAGAATCAAGCTTCATCTGAGCTAATCTAGCTTCAGCTTGTTTTTTAGTTTCAGCAGCTTGCTGTTCATACTGCTTTGCAGCTTTTTTTGCAGCTTGAGCAGATTTATAACCTGAATAAAGAGTCGCCCCTGCTGATACTAAAGTGGCTGCTGCTAACCAAGACATAATATTCTAGTTGTACTTAGATTCCTCTTGTAAATTATACTGGTCTTTTAAATGACGCACAACTGACACCTGACCAGAGACGTACCAAATACGCCTTTCTTCCATACTAATATCTGGAGCCTTATCTGGATATAAAGTTTCCAAATAATCAATAACTTCTTTTTCTAAATGAGGTACAGGAATCATATTGTTAAACCACTAGCAGCATCTACACCTTCCTCTGGTGCTTGAGTACCACCTATTCCTAAAGAGGAAGCCTTTTTAACTGGTGTATAAGAAACTCCAGGTTGTCCTACTGCTGTACCAGCCTCTTCAGCTCCTTGTTCTAAAGCTAACTGTTGCTCTGCTTGTGCATCAGCAGTTGCCATTGCAAGTTGTGATTGTTTTTTAGCATGTCCAATTTGTTGTTTTGCATCTTGTTCTGCGGCAAATGTGTCCTTTTGAGCTTGTGCTAAAACAGCATCAGCTTCTGTTTGTGCAGCCTCTTGAAGTTTAGTCTGCTCTGCAGTGGCTTTTTCTTGTGCTGCTATATCTGCATCTGCTACTTTTTTTGCATCTAAATATTTTTGTTGTGATGCTTGAGCTTGCGCCTCTGCTGCTTGTATTTGTTTCTTTGCTTTTTCTTCAGCTTTCTTTTTCTGTTGGTTAGCTACAACACTACTAACAATAGTAGCTACAACCCAAAACCATTTAAAAACAGTAGGAGATAGATTAACTTCTTCTTCTTCTTCTTTAATATCTTGAGGCTCAGTTACATAAGCAAAAGCATATGCTGGCCTTAAATCATTATCATTGTTAAGCATAACTTGGTAAATCCTGATTCGATGTCTCGAAAAACGCTGGCATTCTGGCTCTTCGAGTATCAGAAAGACCCTCTGCCTTTCCAGCATACATCAGATTGTCACTCTGATCTAGCCAGAATTGTTTATTCAAATACCTATCCTCTGATTTTCCTAGAGGTTGAAGAACCCAGTTAATGGTGGCCTTCCTAAGTTTATCCAAAGAAGGAGAAGGAGATAACCCCAACTCATGACATACAAGGCTATTAGATCCGACATGAACGGTTTCGTCTCTCGAAATGTCTGCCGAAATTGTACGTAGACCAGAATCGCCAAGGAACCTAAACATAGGGAGAAGAACAAAGAAGATTGCACGTTCAGCTACTAAGGCTTTGAGGATGGTGTGGTCTGGGTGAGCGTTCCATGCGTCTCTGAGTCTGAAAGCTTCTGCCTCCGATTGCGGATCTTCACCATGAGCATCGACAGCAAAGTTAAGAGCAATGTCATGTTTTATTTCATCCTGAACGTTTGATAAGAGTAGTTTTCTAGATGCCTCTGGAACTTCATCAATAGCTTCTGAGATAAAATCCCCGACTGGAAGCTCCATATGCCGTACTGCCAAAGCACGTTTAATAACATCGACTGCTTCATCTTTTATAAATCCTTTGCTAGTTTTTACAGGAGTCCATGTCCTCTTTCTAGCCAATAGCTTATCGTATGGGTTCATTCTGCACAATCGCAAGTGGGAGCGTTATCTGTATTCAGGATTTCACTCAAATACTCATCAACATCTGTATCCCCTAGTGCGGAATATATATCTGTTTTGTCTTGAGTATCTGGTTGTACCTGTAAAGAATAGTATAGACTTTTTAGCGGTGAATTTAACCATCTATCCATAAATTCTCTGTCCATTTTTACCATATCTGACCACCAATTCATTGAGATGGCATGTGCCTTATGGGTTTTATCCATCATGACTTGCCATTCACAATTCAACTCAAAGAAAGTATCCCAACCAACTTCTTCAGCAATCTCACATTTAGGATTAAATTGATAACTTTGAACACCAAGAGTACTACTATCACGATCTACATCCCTGCTTATAGGAGGTGCTATTTCAGGTGAAGCTGTATAACCTTCTCTATCTTTATAACGATAAGCACAAGATGCAGTAGGAGCTATAGTAAATGCCCTAGCCATACCATGTCTTTCAGCTACTTTAGCTGCTTCTTTATACCCAACATCTAAAGCTACAGCTATTGAATGAGCCATATTTATACCAGCAGGTGGTAAAGAATGTGGATGTAAATTTCTATACCTTAAGGCTGCTACAAAAGCTTTATAAGATACACCTTCAATAGCTAAAAGATTAGATAAACCTAATACACCTAGACCTACTTGGTTATCTCTTCTTTTATAAATACCTGACTTATCTGCGCCAGTCTGTTTGAAAAGAAGACACAGAAATTCCATACCATGAACCATTGCACTAGGTATCTCACTAACTGAGGTAACTCCTCCCAAATTTATGTGACTCAAGAGGCAGGTATCCCTTGACTTAATTAAAATCTCTTGACATACATTGTGATAAATCCTTTCACCCTCTTTGTCATACTGCTTTTTAACAATCCATATATCTCCTTTACTAGCGCCATCCATAATGGCTTTTAAAACTGTTGGTTTGTTGATTACATTTTCATCAACATTAACGCAACGTTTAACCCAAGGTATTCGAGCACGATCATAAGAAATAAACTCAAGAATATCAGCATGGTCATAGTCAAGATGACAACAAACCGCACCGTTCTTGAACTCGCCACCTCTCCGAAGGGTTTCGTTGAACTTACTATATATCTCCATGAAACTGCATGGTCCTGAAGCTGTAAGTCCCTTTCCATTTTCAGATCCTTTCGGACGTAACTTACTCAAATGGATAGCAACACCTGCACCATAACGCAATGCTTTAGAACAGAACTGCCAAGACCCCTCTAGACCGTCTTCATGCTCGTCCATTGTGTCTTCCACAACGAATACAGTACAAGACATCGGATAGCGCCTTGTCGGCTCTTTTAGCCAGCTATCTACTCTGCCTGTAACAGCTAAAGCTGGTGTGAATTTGTCTTGAACAAGTGGTTCTTTGATTTTCATAGATCTGTTAGAACAGGCGGTACATAATTCTTCCCTTTTTGAACCTTACCGTCTTTAAATTCAAAAGGGATTTTAGTTTGATTGGATGAATACACTCTGTCAAATGCAGTATCTGGGTCAACACCCATTAAATGTAAGAATCCATAAGTAGTCCAAATTACATCGCAAGCTTCTTTAATAATTTGCTCACGACTTTCGTGTTTAAAAGCGTGTAAAAGTTCATAGAACTCTTCCTCAACAAAAGATAATTGTTGCTCTTGATAAATAACCCCTCCATTCTTATGAGAATCAGGACTGGTTAATTGGCCCGCTGCAATCATCCATGTCTTCACCAACTCGGCATTGGAACTCAGGGTCATCGGATTCTAATAAGGACTTGTACAAGGATACGTCATGAGGTTTCATTTTGGCTTCTTCACGTTTGATTAAACGTTGAAGATACCATGAAGCTTTTCTGAGATCCTCAAGACCATTTTTTGATTCATATCTGGTGACGTATTTAATTACGTTACCTTCAAGAAAATCAAATGCATGACTTTCAATATAGTCAATGCATTCAACTACGGCTTGGTCGTGACCGTAGTAAGAAGGGTTGGTGGGGTCCATAGGTCAATGTCGTTATGAGTATATTCGGTAGCTCTAAGAATACGAGCTAACCGTGCCTGAGTTAAGGCATGATCTACACTTAAACCCTTCTTTTCATAAGTCTCAACTACAGTTCTCCATGCGGAGGTAGAGTTGAAGTCTTCAAGGGGTATGAGTTTTTCCGCAGTTTTCTTACCAACAGTGGGGCAGCCACTATAGCCGTCAACAGCGTCCCCAATGAGACACTGACGGTAGAAATAGGCATCGGCTTCATCCTCCGAAATTAAGTACACATCTCCATCATCACCAAGATGGAAACCAGGAATCTGTTGTAAATCCTTATCACCAGACCATATTACAGGTGCTTGATCCACCAGTCTTGTGCTTAGGATTCCTAAAACATCGTCTGCTTCTAGTCTATACCAGCATTCAGATGGATAAGAATTTTCTATCCTACGTCTAGCTTCTTTAAAACCTACAGGCTTAATCCTGTGCCAAGTCCCTCTCCTATTACCCTTATAAGTTGGGTCTATTTTATTCCTGAAGTTATCTATAGCTGTCCAGCATAGAGTCACATGGGTAGCTTTTACTTGGTCTTTCTTTTCTTGTAGGAAAGAACTAAATAGAAACTCAACCTCCTTAACATTTAGATGTGTGGTGATAACATCAGGCATCCATTCTATTTCTGCTTCACAAACTTTGACAGCCTGAAACAGAAGCATGTCTGCATCGATTAATAGGTGCATTTTTCAAGAAGACTCCTACTGATTAATTGACATTGACGGGTAGCATTTAGTAAAGCATCCATAGCTTCATCTACCTCTTGTAAAGAATTACTAATTTCCTTAGTTTCTCCTTTTCTTAGAGGTTTTGCCTTACAACCCTCATAAGTAGTGAACTTATGCTTACACTCCTCATTAAGACATAACCTGCGCCTTCTAGTAACATGACCATCATGGGTAGAAGACCGTGACTCTAGTACTGTTGTACGTGATTCACAGAGAATACATTTCATGACCCAAAAGCTCTCTTATATGAAGCTTTGCAATAGGAAATTACATCTTGAACTTTAGGTTTTAAGTATTCGTAATACTTCTTCAAGTCTTTTAACAAAGAGTTCCATTCATAGAGATGGATATCCCAACGAATTAAAATATCTTCTTTGTAATTTTGAAGATTGAGCTTAGGTTCAGGTCTGTTCTCCATCAAAACCACCTATTTCCTTTTGATAGAACTTTAGGAAGCTTGTATTCAGTTTTACTAACCTTCCTTGGTGGTTGTTCTTTCTTCTTGTTCTTGTTCTTTGAAGTCATCAAATTCCTTTTGATCTTGATCCACCTTATATGCTTTAACTAGATAATTAAGTGCCTGTAGGACACCTGTTATATTGTCACCTAACTTACCTATACCTGTATTGCAGTTGTAACATATCCATCCTCTATGTTCTGTAGTTTTATGGTCGTGATCCCATGAAAGAGCTACATCAGTTCTACCACAGCATTCACAAGGAGTACCAGCATCAGGTGTGGTCTGACCTTTACGTAACTTTACATATAAACTTTGCTTGTAATTAAAACAATCTTTACATTCTGGTCTAGTCCATGTTCCATTAGCATGGAAAGCATCTAAATATTTTTCTTGTCCACAGATTTTACAAATCTTAGTGACATTCGGCCCAGTTGTTGCCAATTTTATATTCACTTTCTATGGGTATCCTTATATTAAGCTCTTTACCTGCTTTTTTTGAAGCCTCTGTTGCTATTTCTGCTAGTTGTTGAGAAAGAGGACCTCTTACTGAGAATTGAATTTCATCATGAACATGAGCTAAGAAGGTCCAATCTTTTCCGTAGACCATACCAGCATTTATTAGATCGTCATAGCAAATGTTGTACCAAAGCTTACTTACAATTGCACCACAGCTCTGGAGTAAAAAGTTTAATGCACTATGAGGAGATCTGATCTTAATAGGTCTACCATCAATAGCCTTAATAACTCCCTCCTGTTCGGCTTTTGCTGTTACTCTTTTAGTAAGCTCCGCTAAAGCTGGCATATTTTTGTAATATCTTTGCTTTAGTTTTTTACCATTTTGGCCAGTGATCTTGCTTAGGCGTTCTGAACCAGCCCCGTAAATAAGGCCGTAAAAAAACGTCTTCGCAAGATCCCTAGTTTCCAGACCAGCGGCATGTTGGTTCGCAGAATGAAGGTCGCCCTCTAGTACCTCCTTCGCAAACTTCCCATTGTCGAAAGGCCAAAGGTAGGAGCTTAAAGCTCTTGCCTCAATTCCAGAAAGATCACATCCAACCTGCTTGGGGGAGTCCTCTTCTACCATCGAACTCTTCTTACTTAACCGTCCCTTTGGGAGTGAACAATTTGGTAGAACGTTAGGTCCAAACAAAGCTCGGCACTCCGAACCCAAATAAGACCTAACCGCAGGAATTTGGGACATATTGGGGTGAATGTGACTAGCTCTCTGGGTAGCACAACCAACCGTAATAACACTTCCATGAATACGATGGTCTGACTCGACCAGTCTTAACCAAGCATTGCTACCAGTACTTAGTTGTCCGAGTCTTTTTTGAAGAGTAAGCGAAGTTAAAAAATCCTCCGCCCCAGAAATATTCTTAAGAACCCCTTCATCAATCTTTGGTTTCCCTGTATTGGTGAAAGTTTCTGCATTCCATTTCAGATGGTTCTTTAAAACCCAAGCTATGTGATCCCTAGAGTTAGGGTTCAAGGGAACCAAACGACACATAGTGGCTTTAGCTATGTATCCCCTAGAAGAATCATTTCGCTTAGGAGTGAATAATCCTCCATCAACGAAAGGGAACCGTTGTCTCAATCTTTCATCGATGTCCTTCAGTTGTGAAACAATCTCTGCTTCTAGTTTCATTGCCCCTTCGCAATCAAACGCAAAACCAGAGTGTTCCTGTTTTGAGATAAGAGTTGCAAACCTCATCTCAAGGTCAACAGCAGAAGGGTACTTATTAACCTTTGGCTGCAGCCTACGCCAGAGCATAGCAGTTACCTTGACATCAGACTTACACCTCTCTGCTAATTCGTCAGTTAACTCTGAAAAATCTGTCATGTCTGCGTGTTCCTTATGCAACCCTAGTCTGTAACCATAAGCCTCAAGCTTATGTCTTCCATACATTTGTATTGGCATGTTCTTCCATTTTCTTTTGTGGTCAATATCAAGAATGTCTGGATAAAACATTCTGGCAAGTATCAAAGTGTCTATAACTTTTCCTTTTGGTTTAAAGCTTGGATAAATTTTCTTAATAGCAGGGATATCGTATTGAATAATGTTATGACCAATTAATACTTCAGCCTCTTCTAATATTTTTAACCAGTCCTTTTTATATAACTTAATGCGACTACTATCACCAACTGCACAACAATGAATCTTAGTTATTTCACTCAACTTTAAACCGTTCGTCTCTATGTCGAACAGTATCGTTGAAGTAGGTTTTGAGTTTGTTTCTGGTGCAGTAGCTGGTAAAGGACTTAAGTGTGTCCTTTCCGAGTGAATGGACGAAATCATTTTCTTTGAAGAAACTTTGTAAAGGACGTTTAGCTTTTTCTGAAGCTGCAAAAGCTGAATACTTTGTACTATTAATTCGTGTTATATAAACATCAAAAATCGGATTCAATAAAACCATTAGTCTTTACAAAATTTGGAGCATCTTCAAGCGTCACCATTCTGCCAGACTTTTCATTATATTTCACCTGCCCTGCTTGGCCGACCCATCCGCTGAATCGATTTTTGAGGATTCGCACTGTTGTTCCATCAGAATCTGCATTTTGTTGGTCCCTTTCCAAGCCAATGACAATGTCGCTAAGGCAAGCGATACTTGAACTACCCCTAAGACTAGAAAGGGAAGTTTGTTGCCCGTCTTCATAACCTTTATTTCCTTGTGGTCTTCTTAAATGACTTACTAATATTAAGCCAGCTCCTGTCTCTTCTACGAGAGATCTGAGTTTCGTCATCGTCCTATCGATTGCCTTGACTTCATTACTTTCATCTGAACCTGATACCAAGATCGATAAATGATCGAAAATAACCCAATCACAACCCAAGCTGACAATACAGTACCTGACCCTATTAAGAAGTACATCACAGTCAAGGGAGCCAAAATGATCGTAGAGCCAAAGCCTCCCCGTTCCCAAGGTTTCCTTGAATGCTTTTTCGATTTGTTCATCAGTAATGTCTCCTTTGTTGATGTGAATTGGATGATTGAGATTGATTCCTATAAACCTTCTTGCAGTTCTGCGTAGATTCTCTTCTAATGAGATAACCCCAATAGTTTGATTCTGCCTTACAAGTAAGTCATAAGCGATTTCATTTACAAAAGTTGATTTACCAACCCCTGTACCTGCAGTGACTGTCAGGAGTTCTGATTTTCGTAGCCCCTGAAGCTTGTCATTAAGGAATTCATATGGATACTCAGCACTGTCTACGTTTGGATCTTCTAGTACTTCCTCTAGCAATTTAGAGGCGTTGATTATACCGTCAGGTTCGTATTCTTTAGCATCCCAAACCATTCTTGTAATAGCTTGAAAGTTATCAGCCATTAAAGCTTCATTAGCATCCTTATAACCCTCAATAGAACCTATCTTCCCTTTACGTGGTGGAAGTAATTGTATATCCCTTTGAGCTGCTTTCTTTCCAGCCTCATCATTGTCATAACACAGTATGACCTCCTCCCATTGAAGTAACCAAGGTAACTGAGCCTTAATTATCTTATGTCCAGACTCAGCACCATTAGGCAGTGATACACAAGCCCATGACTTCCTTACAGCATGATATGAAAGGCAGTCATACTCACCCTCAAATATCACCAACAACTTACCACCATTACCCCACTTCTCTTGACCTAAGAAAGTACTATCATCATTTGAGCCATGCATGATGAACTGCTTATTCTTCTTCCTTATCTTGTAACCAGTTAAGCGTCTCTGATTGTCATAGATAGGCCAGAAGTAAGCAGACTCACCACCATGAGTACCTTTTAAATAGTCAAAGAACTTGGCACTGTCTTGTGGTATCTTCCTTCCTTTTATTGCTACTGCTTCACCAATAATTGGTTCAATTTCTTGGGTAGTTGATTTCATTTGAGGTTGAGGTAAAGGATTAGAACTGTTTGAATAAACTTGGTAGTCACAATAAGGAGTAAAACACTTTTGGCTGCCGTCTTCCCAAACGGCTAAGTTATTCTTACTCCCACATTTAGGGCAAGGTAAGTGTTGGACACTCATAAATCCCCCCATTGATCACACATAGCCTGAGCTATACCATCGTATGTTTTACTGCGTTTCTTCCAGCGATCCTTAGATGGTCCTAGTTTGTTCTGACCGCTAGGTGTCTGATTCTCCCAGTACCCACATTCAGGCTTGCTGAGTATTTTTGTAGGGTTTAAATGGTTTAAGCCCCTGAGCCATAAGCAAGTACGCTTAGATTCTGGATGGCCAAATTCATACGGCTGTATTATTTGGCTTGGCTTACCAAGTTTTGTTTTAGTAGAGATAACACTGACAGGATTCTCAATACACATCTTTGGTATTGGTGCATCCCATAGAGCAGTGACGAAATCTAAAGCTCTTTGTTGTCTACCATCAGCTATCTTCTTAGCAAAGTGAGCAGCACCTGAGACAGCTATATCTGTACACGGTGGATGTAAAATCGCAAGATCCCAGTCGTTGTCTATGATGTCGAAGATATCTCCTTGGTGATGTGGTCCTTCTACTTCAGTAGGGAGTAGATCACAACTCCAAGCATCATGTCCTGCTGCTATGAACTTATCTCTGATAACACCAGAATGTTCACATCCGATTAAAACTCGCATTTAAAAAACCTCCAAGGTGGGGATCAATCCTTGGAGGCTTTCAGGTATCCTTTACCAACTGAACTATAGCGCAGTCCAGCGTCTAGGCAAGTGTGGCCCTTTGCACCAAGGAATGTTGTACTTATCACACCACTGGGCATAAGTCATCTTTGCTGTACGACTTAGCTTTTGATGTGGATTTTGGAAACACATCCTGAGATCTACATCAGGGTGTTGTTCCTTAAAGACTTTTACAAGCCTTCTGTCATCTGCGTCAAAGTAACCCTTAATCTCTACGACTATGCCATTAGCTAACATGATGTCTGGTGTGTAGCGTCTAGGGATTACTACGTCATACTTGTGTTTCTCGTATTCGTAAGCAATCCCATCAGCAGTGAGACTCTTAGCTACCTCTGACTCAAACCCCGAACGAAACCCATCTCTTGTACGTCTACCGTACTTGTGGAATCTTCGGGAGGTCATAAGCGTTAGAAGTCTTCGTCTTCGTCAGCTACAGTAGCAGGTTCTTCAACAGCAGGCTTACTTTGCTTAAAACCTTTACGCTTTTTAAACGCTGTGTTTAAGTCAAATCCACCACTGTCTGCTCCTTCTCCAGTAACAGCCTTAAGTACCTGCATACCTTGTGGTACTAATCTCATACCACCTTTAGAAGCTTTAGGAGAGATAAACTTAGGCTTTACCTGTACTAATACCATTGTTCCTTCTCTGAGAATAATATCCTCTGATAAAGGTTCAAGATCACCATCAACTACTGGAAATGGAAACTCCTCATACTTTGGCTTTGCTGCAATACGAACAAGTAAAGAACCATCCTCTTGAGTAGCAAAGGGTGCATCAAAGAAAGCTTTACCACCTCCTTGCTCTCTATACCACTCACAAGCTTTCTCATATGCTGTAGTTAACTCATTTAATAAGGCTTCTACATCCTCAGTAACAGTAAGCTTTAACCTATAGTCACTAGGTTGATTCTGATATGTAGGTGGCTTTCTGTGATGTGGTACAAAGCCTGTAAAAGTTCCTGCGAATTTCATTTGAAATGTGATTTGTAAAGGACATACAGAACGTAAAGGTAAGAACAACCTCTAGGCAACTCTTAATGTGACACTTAAAAAGGTGTCATAGTTTAACTACTGTTTATAAGTACACTTAATTACACTCTTAATTACTTTGTTGATTTGTTCTTTAAGTAACAACCGTATAACTAGCTAAGTACTATCACCTATAATATGTCTATACTTTTATTTCAATTTATGAAGTTTGCAATCGCTCTAGCTGCACTACCACTAATGGCATCAGCTCCAGCCCTTGCTGGTGTTTATACAAACGTAGAATCTAATGCATCGTACACAGGCTCTGACTTTACTAACAGAACAACCGATCTCCATTTGGGATACGAAAATTCTGCAGGATCTCTTGACTATTACATACAAGGTGGACCAGCCTTTGTTAACCCTGACGCTGGTGAGTCTGATACTCAGTTCAGTGGCAAGCTAGGAGCCTCTGTAGCAGCCACAGAGAAGCTTGATGTATATGGTGAGGTGTCTCTATTAACAGTAGATGATGCTGATTCTTCCTACGGTACAAAGATCGGAGCTAAGTACAAGTTCTAAAACCATGAATGACACTCAAGTTATCCAAAAGGAACCACAAGTAAGAACAATAGAAGCTAATTCTCTTAATGAAGATGCTGAACTATTGAATGGTCGTCTTGCTATGATTGGTGTAGTGGCCGCTTTAGGAAGCTACATAGTCACTGGTCAATTGATCCCCAACATTTGGTAGTATTCCTACGTCCGTTTACCTCTTAACTGAGGCGCATGTAGTCACAGCATGAAACGGGGCTGTGGTAACAGGAACCTACTCATGGTAAAACTAACTTACCGTGGCGTCACCTACTACAGACGCTAGTTCACCCAAACAAAAAGCTCTCTTTATGAGGGCTTTTTTAAATGCATATGATGATGACGTTCATGCTCATTATCCTTCCAGTCGTTAATGAGCTTAGATTTAGCATTTTCTTCTTCCTCTTTTGTCCAGTTATTCTGCTTTGCTATGCGGTCTATCTGTCTAAGTTCGCTAAGTAAACTATCCACTTGTGACTCCTTTTTCTTCTCCTCCCTTGTTGTGATCATCTGGGAAGTTTTGAACATCGTATAATGAGTGTCGTTTACCGTCTGGTCCTATATAATAACACCCATTATCTCTGATCTTTCTATAGTCTTCTTGTAATAAATCTCCAAATGCGTGTACTAATTGTTGGCATGTTCCTGCTTCCAGTACTGATTTATGTAAGTCTGACTGAGCTTCTGCTACTGCCGCAACCCTTTCAGCCCCCTCAAGGCCCCAAAGCACTTCGTGTTCTTCATCCCCCTCGTGATCTAGGAACTCCATAGCTATCTCTGCTCTCTCTTCTAGTATTCTCATACGACCTAGGAGTAGTGGTAGGTAGTCACTAGCCATCCTTCTCAATGGTGCATAGAATCTGTCTCTTGCTGTTACATTTAGTTGCGTCATTCGCCTTTAATGTCTCTTTATAGTTTAAAGCATACTAAACTGTTGGGCGCTTGGAACTACTATCACGATTTCCGAAAACTTTGGAAATCTTGAGACAGATGAGATTGATTCTCAATAGCAATAAGAGTGGACAGTTTGATAATTGTCACATTGATATTAAGAATCATTCTCAATAACTATATATAAAATAGGGCCGCAGTTAGCAGCCCTAAGTATCAATTAATCTGTGATAATTTCACAGATAACAAACAACAATAAAGGAAAGATTATATAGGATAAATAATATAATCTTTTGTAATTATATTTCATATATCCTTCTCCAAGTTACCCAAGTAATGGCCTGAATATCACTTACTAAGTACTTAAGAGTTAAATCATTATTTATTATTTGTGTTGCTTCTTGATAATCTCTTTTGATTCTTTCCCTTAGTTTCTTACTAATAGATGGTACATCTTTCAAGGTTAAGCGTTGACCTATCCAAATACAATAAGCATGACCATCTATACAACATTCCTTCTTATCTCCAATAATACATTTATAAAACTCTGTGATCTTTGGCCCTTTTAATATGTTTAACTTCTCTTTCATTGTTGATGCTTGTAATATCTTTAAAGCCTTAACCTTATTGTTTGGATAAGTACAAACATTCAAGTTTAAGCAGTCGTTAGGATCGCCAACACTGAATAACCTTATAAAGTTCTCAGCGTCAATCAAATTTCTTTCCCACCTATTAGTTGGAGATAGAGCTGCAATAGTTAAAGCTACATCTTCAACGCTTACAGTATATTTACAAGCAATATCAAGAGCTATTTGATTAGCTGATTTGTACCAAGAGGTTCCTAGGTTGCATTCACTAGTCGTGGCTAGTGCATAAGTTCCAAGTATGTTAGACACACCAGAACTATCATGATTAATTAAATACATTGGTAAAGGATAAAATAAAAGTTGACATTAAAAGATAGACCTAGCCTAGGTAACTAAGTTAGATCTATCCTTGCTATTACTGGTTAGTTAGTATGCTTTTATATTCTTTAAGAAGATATATAAAAGAACAACTACACAGAATAAAATAATAATAGAACTATCCATAGATATATTCTTCTTCTGGCTCTTCTTGCTCTTCTACTTCAATGAATGGCTCTTCATATGGATTTAATCCAACACAAATACCATCAGAGTTGTAAATGAAATAATGAGGATTCATCTTTTGCATTTTATAATCCTCCTTTAATTACTTTTAATTTAGGTCTAACAGCATCGGCCATTCTTTCAATAAACAGATTAAATAAATTACGTTTAGTTGCTGCATTAGCTATTTCGACAAGATCAGATTTAATAGTCATTGTGGTTTGTTTATCAAATCCATTAGTAACAGATTCATAGACATTTCTATAATTTTCTATGAAATGTCTTGTTGTTCTACTGTCTCTATAAGAATTGCAGTAGTCCCATTTAAACCACTTCATGAAGTTCTTATAAACTCTTCCATTGTGATTGATAATCCTGAGCCTACAACCTGCCATTTCTGGCCATTTAAAATATAACTCTTGTACTTTGTTTAAATCCATAGAAACAAACAAAGTCATGTAAGAGTCTTTTGGGTCTTGGCCTGCTAGTTGAAGCATCCAAGGATTTGTTAAATGAGCATCTGAAGGAATACGACGCCGACTGATTTGTTCATTAGTCATAAAGAACTAGTAAAAGGATACGGTAAGCACTACATATGGTATGTAGTCCTCAAGCTCTAAGGTAACGGCTACTACTCATAAGGCAAGTAGCTAATTGTTTCAATTGTGATAAGTTTTATTAATGAATGTAACACCTAAGTCTTGGGCTTGGTCGTGCATATAAAAAAAAATAAATGCGATTCATTCTCAATAGCCACCCCCTCAAATTCTGTGTATCACCATGCACATACCCTATGACAGTCGGCAAACTGTCCACAATTGGCCCTATATAAAGCGGCTTTATGGTAGGCAGGGGGTCAATCGCCTCCCGTCCATAACGACTTGTGCTCAAAAATTAGCAACAAAATTATTTTGAGCTAGTAAATATCCAGTTTTAACCAGAGTTTTACGATCAAAACGACTTCACCAGCTAATAATAACCAAGCAAAGAAGTCAGTTATAGTCATTTCTTACTCTTTTTACCTTGTTTATTGTCCGAAGTATTAGCACTTTGAGACCTTATAACAAGATTACTGGAGTTATTATCCTGAGGATTACCGTTTTTATGATGAACATGCTGTTTAGAGTTAAGTTTATAACCTAACTCCTGTTGTTTTCTACGTCTAGCCGAGTTCCTTTTACTCCTATTAGCAATCTGATCAGGTTTACCTTGGTAATTATCATATTCCTTTCTATAGTTTCTTGACATTTTTAAAGTTCCTTAAAGAAAACAGTAAAGAGTTCTTCTTAAAGATACTCTAGAGTGTCATATAAAAGTAATTATATATATATATTATATATTAAAGCTACCTCTTATGTCGTTCTTTTGGTACAAAACCAGAGAGTCCCACCAACTCCGACGTTGTACCATAGAAGCCTCTAGAAGGCTCTTAAAAGCATCTAACCGAGGTCTAACCAGTTAGCAGTACCTACAGACGCACTGGAAGCCTTCTGGAGGTCTTCTAGCGTCTTTGCGTAACCAAGTACTCCTACATTCAAGCCACCTTCACCTTGAATGAACTGACGTTCTAGTTCCCACTGTTCTGCTTGTCTAGCTTGTATTGCTTTTTGTTCTGTTTGTGCCATATTTTCTGTAAAGTACGCAACAGCCATAGCTAAAGCATCTAGGCGGTCATCATGTCTGATTGCATTTTTCTCTTTGCAAATTCTGGTCATTTGCCAAAAGAGTTGGTATTGAGATCTAGTTTCTCCTGGGTAGCACTCAGTGGAGGCAATATCTTTAGCGATTATGTCAGTGTCAACCATGAGCCTGTGTTGGTTCATGACTGGTTCAAGGGTCTCAATAATCCTGAGTTCTTTCTGTTTTGTATGTCTGACCTCTTCGATAGAGCATGGGTAGATGGTTCCAAGGTATCTTTTAAGAAGCTCACTGAACATACCGAGTCCAAGGTTACTTTCGACCAGTATTTGTTTGACCTTGTATTCCTTCGCAAGGAGGGTGAGTTTCTTAAGATTAACTTCGCTGTAACCACCCCTAAGCCCACCAGAAGCAAGGAGGAAGAGATTACCATTCAAGTAGGAAACTACCGCATAGCCAAGTTCATCACTTCCTTTTCCAGAAGGGTCAATAGCGAGTACAACCCCCGTGTACTCAATAAATTCAGACCCGATTTGTCCAGGTTTGTAAAAGAGATCACCGTGAAGCCCAACAGAAGGAAGGTCTAAAGCTTTATCACCATTAGCACTCCAGATTACTTTATCTGGGCCTTGTTCACGATTGAGTCTAAATACGCATAGATCTTGGAGTTTTAGAGGGTATTTCTCTTCATCAGATAGGCTAATATCTAATAAGAACTGGAGGTTAAACGTGGACCTACCTATGGATTCCTTTCGAGCCTCCAGCTCATCCCAATCAAATCTTCGTGGATCTGTAGGGTGTCCAGCTAAAGATTTATCGTCATTGAGTTGAGAAGCAATCTTAGGAGCTAAACGATCTCCGTAGTAGTTCTTACGTTTAGCTGCAGTAGGGTATAAAGCAGGCCAAATTCTTGGTGTATAACCAGCTATTTCAAGTTTGGCGTAAATACTGTCTTGTGTATGAGGAGTACCTAGGAAAACTATTTGTCCACCAGGTTTTATAACTGAGTCAAATTCTTTTATAGATTCTCTAAGCTTGTCTCTTATGAGTTGTGTTTCGCAGCTCTGAGGAGTCTCTACGTCATCAGCTACGATTAGATCTGCTCTAGACCCAGTGATTTGACCAAAGATACCACTAGATCTTACTGAAGGACTTTGATCAGGCTTTGATCCAAAGACATCGAATGCGACCTTAGAAAACCTCTGAGTATCGCTAGGGAATAAGTCTTGAACCATAAACCAGTTTCTAAGCAGGTCATGGCAGAAGACACTAAAAGCGTCTGCACGGTCCTGAGCTGCCGATATAACCAAAACCTTCGTATCTGGATCTTTTCGCAGCCTCCAGAGCACGTAGCCTGCTGTGAGGAAGGATTTACCACAGCCTCTGTAAGCCATGATAATTCTGCGGTTAGGGCCATTCTGTAAGTAATCAGCTAGTTGATACTGGACAGGAGTAGGACTGGGTAATCTTAGAAAGTGCCAGAGATGAGTAGCAAAAACTGGAAAGCTACTGATCGCTTCCTTAATAATTTGTTTTTGATTAGCATTAGGCACTTATATAAGATTTAACTTTGGACATATCGATCTCTGGAAGAGATTCGATCATTTCTCCTATAGCAGACATATCACCATTCTTATCAAGAGTGATGCCTTGATCTTTAAGGAATTTTATAGCGTTGGCTAAGTCGGAAGCCTTAACATTTTCCTTGTTAAGTTGATCAACAAGTTTTGTAGCTACCAACCTATGAAGAGCTTGAAGCTCATTCTCAGTGGCCATACCTTGCGCTTTGCGTCTAGCCATTATAAAAAATTGAAGTTGATATTATATCTGAGCCTAGCAGTACTTGTAGTAGTTGACTGATGAGGTTCAGAAGCATCAAATAGTAATAACCTATTTGCAACGCTATCAATTTTACTGCCATCTTTTAATTTCGTATAGCCATCACAAGTGTTTAAATAGAAAATCGCACCCATATGTTTATAAGTGTAATCAATATGTTTGTTATGTTCGTGAACAGTTTCTGTATATGGGAAAGCGTTTATTTTAATCCTCATTAATGATTTAAATATCCCTAGAGCTTTAAATCTAGGGATAAATTCATTGTATATAGGTTGGAATAACTCACTGTAAGGCGAATCATTCCAATAAACCATATGGATTAAATACCAAGACCAGTAATTCTCTTGTGGTACTGCTCCAGGTTGTGCATCTACATTTGTGATTACATTGAATTTAAACTTATTAGAAAAAATAGCTTTTTGTAATCCATCAAATGTATCTTGCGGTAAAAAGTCATCTAAGACTTTATCCATAATTCGTATTCTTACGAACTCTTTCTACTCCTCTATTTGAGATTTGATGAGCAGGATTAGGATGTTTGTAAGCTGGATCATTCTTATCTATTGGGCCTCTAGTACCATCAGGTCTTAAACCCCAACTAGATTTTCCATACGGTGTTTTTCCAGGCATAGTTACTTTTTAGGAAATAGGTTCTGCTCTATTAATAATACCGCTTTATCGTCAATCGTATTGTCTGTAGTAGAGACAAGCTTCTTAAGTAAATCTACAATAAGCTTTTTCACTGCATCTGACTTTACAAATGCAAGAAGGATGGGCTTGATAAGTACGACCATAGGAATAACTAAGTTCGTACGAATTATAGCTTAATTATGGACCAGTTCTTGTAGATGCTTCACCCCAGTCACGTTTCTGATTAGCTTTTTCAATTCCTCTGCGTTGATCTTCAATCCTTTTCTTTTCTGCATTAATTTTATCTGCTAATTCTTGACTCTTTCTTTTTCTCTCTGCAGCATCTTTATTTTTAGCTTCTTGTGTAGCTGCTTTAGTTTTAGCTTCAGATTCTCTTTGCCTTTTGAGTTCAAAGATTTTCTTGTTAATCTTTTCGGTATCTGGGTGAGACATTACTTAGTTTTATAGCCTTTGTTCATTTTCGCACCTTTTGAGTGCTTTGCAAACTTTTGTGCAACCTTAGGTTTGTTAGCATAGAGATAACCTTGTTGTTTTTTCGATTTAAAAGGCATGGCTGAGGAGAAAAGTTTAATAGGAAAGTTTAAAGACGGTATGGAGGATAGAGAGGCAGAGCTTCAAATCCTTGGTACATTTGTACGCCTTGGCGTAGTAGTTTGGTCTGGATTCATCATTAGTCTAAATTATTTACCCCTACCAGGGATGGATAATAAGCAAAATAATGATATAACTTTCATAACTTTCGTCTTTACCTCAGCTCTCGCTACCTTTGGGATTGATACAGCTAAGAAAAAGGAACATAAAGATAAACCTACTGGAGCTACTCAGCATATAATAATAGAAACTCCTATTAAGATTGAAGGAGTAGATAACAAAAAGGTAACTAAAGTATGAGACAATGCCTGTTACTTTTGCTGCTCCTAACACCAGTTGCTGCAAGGGCAAATCCAATTACGCCAGCCTTTACTCAAGGCTCTATGCAAAGTACTACTGTGACTACCACAGATATCGAAGAAACGATAGAGCAAGAGGTCTTTGGGGGTGCATATACTAAATGGACTGGAGAAAATATTACACCCAGTGCAGCAGTAGACGCTTCTGGCACAAGCTTTTCAGTAACAACTGCTGGAGATCCCTTCACACTGGAGATAACAACCAGAGCAGCAGGGGTTGTAGAGACAATCGATATAGAAAGAACAATAGAACAAACGTCTACTACTACATCGCTCTCAGTCTTCTCTCAATAAGTCTTCCAGTATTAGCAGAAGAACCAAAAGTAAGTAACACCTCGAATCCGCAGGCGGCTGCGACGGGAAATGTAACCAATCAAGCTGTGCAATTCCAGAACAACGGAGCGCCGTCGAGACAGCAGTTGGGACCTTCCATTGTTTGCAACGGTCCTACCATGACTTTCACTCCATTTTATATGGGTAATCATGTGAAACCTTTTGATGGAGATATGTCTTCTGAGGGTTACACAATGAATGAGAATTGGGGAGTTCAGTTAAACTTTATGGTCCCACTTGACGGTTCTATTACTGAGCAGTGTAAAGCTATTGGTAGAAGACAAATGGAGAAAATGAGGTTGGATTATGAGCTAGTTCGTATTAAGGAATGTGCAAATCTCCAATCTAAAGGCTTCACCTTGCGTCCTGGGAGCCGCCTCGAACATATCTGCCACGACGTTGTACCAATCTCTGCCGTGACCAAGAAAGAACTTCCTTCCCCTGTTTCTTCCGAATCCTCTTCAAAATCTGAGTAATTACAGGCTTTAAAACTTGAACACTCCTTTTAAAGACAGCAGTAGCTGTAAGAGTAGCTACTACAGATACTGAAGCTGTAGTACCAGCAGCTACTAGGATTTCCTGTTTTGGTACTGGTACTTGATAATCTGTAAAGGGTATAGTGAACGAAGTGACTTCTTTAGGTAATGAAATTTCTGGCGATTGTTGTTTTTGGTTCTCTTCTTTGGATTTCTGTTCCCCACCTTCAGCGGATACTCCTGGGGGTGCTCGTAGATCAGAAGGTGGAACAACTAAAGGACGATATGAAGGAATTAGTGCCTTCGGTTGATCAAGAGTTACCCTTGGAATCTCCAGCGTTGGAGGTAGAGAATAACGTGGCAGGAGAGGTGGCTCTCCCATCTGTTAACTAGGCTTATTAGCTATAAGAAGTGCTTTGTAGTCAGCTTTGACTTGTGTAGTCCACGCAGCGTTGCATATTGCCTGAACATCTGCATCCTCAGAGCTGAGATCTGTATCTACTAAATTATCACTTGCATCAAGTGTCCCTGGTGTTAATACTTTTCTATGAAATGAACGGCTAAGTTCCACACCATCTTCTTTAATAACCGTTGCGTTTCTTACGCCTACGTTCCAGCGTTGCGTGACCTCAATCTTGTCGTTTTCAGTTGTTTTTGTTAGTGCCATTTAGGATCAATCTCCGATTAAAACAGGTTTATGGCGTAGTTTAGAGACTTGCTAACGGTCTATGCTCTATAGTTAATTTGGAAATATATAGCATCTCCTGCATCCCAACTAGATTCAGACCATGTCCAATTTGATTGTGCACCTGAATTTTGCTCTTGTTTTAAATATAGTAGTGTTTCACCTCCACCCACATAACCTATAATGTTATGTCCATCATCACCCCAATCCTGACCATAAGTAGATATATTGCATTGATGTGCAGACCTATTACTTACTTCACTGATACTAGTAAAAGGAAGACCACCAATCATTATATTGCCTGAACCACCACTGTTTAATGGGTTTGTATCTATAACACCCCAACACTGAACCATCTGACCTATTTTTACATAAGTTCCTGTAGCAGTTCCACCATAAGAGGGGTTTGTCGTAGAACACTGTAAAGATGGTGTCCATGTACCTTCTTCATACGAGTCAAGCAACTCACTCGTCATACCTCCTGCATGAGAGACAGCACTAAAGTCAATACCGTCACCAGCATTTGCCAACTTTAGGTTTCCTGTTACAGTTGCACCTGTATTTGTTGTTTCAATTCTCGTTGTGTTGTTGAACCGGAGTGAACATGCACCTTCATCAAGAAATGTTGCTATAGTTTCTCCTTGATCACCACTTTGGAAGGTAATATTATCTGAATTAATTATTGTATTACTACCAGTGTTAGTAATGCTTAGATTACCAGTAATGTTTTTTATAGTACCAGCACTACCAGTATGCCATACCTCTAAATCATTATCATCCCCAAATTTTACTTTATGAGAATCATCTAAACCAATTTCAAATGAGTTGGTATCTAGATCACCACCAAGTTGAGGGGATGTATCTGCGACAAGAGATGCTATACCCCCAGCAGGTACTGTTGCCCAAGTTAATTTATCAGTGCTGTCTTTGTATTGAAGGTATTGTCCGTCAGAAGCTGTATTGCTTATATCTAGTTTTGCTTCTGTAATTGTGTCATCAGTTATATCTGAAGCACCTATATTTAAAGCAGCTAACTTTGACTTAGCTATCGCAGCATCAGATTTAACATCAGCGTTAACTATAGAACCATCTTCTATACCGCCAGAATTTACTTTAGTGAGTGCCATAATTTTTGGTTACCAGAATTTACTTACAGCGTAAGAGGTGAAAGCATCTCGTTCAGTATCAGAGATCCTTGTGCCTTTATAATACGCAATCTCTGCTATTGAGCCTACATAATCGTGGTTACTACTTGCAATTTGGAAGTTAAAGATATTAATTGAATTCATATTAGTAGGCAAACCTGAAGGCAAACTACTAAAAGTAGCTTTTTCACTCCAAGAACTTCCGTCATGGAAAGCCATTTGACCACTTGCTCCGTTTGCACTCATTCGTACTAACATTATACCTTTTTGTGGATAGGTGTATGAAGCTGCGCTAGTAAATACTTCTCCAAATTCTCCACCCCAAGTATGGTCTCCAGTTATATCGACTGACCACGAACCAAGAGCACCACCGTCTCTAGTCTGAACAAAGAGACCATCTCCATAACCACTACTACTAGTCTGTTCAGTTTTTCTTATCACCATCATGACTGACCAAGCTTCAGTACCATCCCAGTAAGCATCTTCTGATTGGGTACTTGTTCTTAAGCTTGTGTCTCCAGCAGTTGTTGTTAAAGATTTATTACCATTGAAATTGCCGTCAGAAGCACTATAAGTCATTTCACCTGAACCAGAACCTGCTATAAAGTTAGCTCCTGCGCCGCCTTTCTCTGCTGTCCATGAAGTTGTACTTGCAATATTCTCACTAGGCCAATAATGCGTAGTATTTGAATAATCAAAAATCGGTGTTCCTGCTGCTAATTTTGTCCATTGACTACCGTTATGAATATATTCCCTATCCTCAGCAGTATTCCAATATTTTGAACCTTCTGAAGGTGTTGGACTATTAGGATTGGAACTTTGTTGACCGTAATCAATCGTACCTTTTACATATAATGGTGACATTTAGCTGACCTCCGTAAGGTTGAACTTGTACTTCTTACCGTTTCTACGGTTAATGAGGAACAAGTCATCCTCACCTTCTTGTATTGTAAAGCTTCCCCAGCTACCATCGACATCATTGTTAGAGCCTTCATTAGATAAGTTTAAGTCATTCGTATAGATATTTCTCCATCCAAGTGAAGATGAACCTAGATCATATGTATTATTAGCATTTGGTAGTAAATGGCCACTAGCGTCAATCTTCATGCGCTCATTACCATTAGTTAAAAACTTCAGATAACCACTA
>VTLG01004046.1_pt1 | contig 44004 bp, 64 predicted proteins | sample 4694571 | NCBI WGS metagenome assembly VTLG01 (sample SAMN12604809, study PRJNA352737) | marine metagenome | biome: ENVO:00000447; feature: ENVO:00000209|ENVO:00000569|ENVO:01000036; material: ENVO:00002151; isolation source: viral sequences binned using virsorter ...
CCGTTTCTGATTGGGATATAGACGGTATCGCGCAAGTCACCTTGGACTCTCTATTAGAAGATTATCCACGGGATGAAATATATGACGTATTAAACGACGAACTAGAGGACTTAGGGTGGACTATTTATTCTCGCGATCCTTCATCTAGTCATGCTGTTGTAGCTTTAGTTAAAGAGAAAATTATAGACCTACTATAGCGTCCCCTCTGTCCCTCTGTCCTCTGTCCCCCGTCCGAATCCCTACGCGGACGGGGGACTTTGCTTTTGTCCCCTCTGTCCCCTCTGTCCCTTCCGTCCTTCCGTCCCTCTGTCCTTCCGTCCTTCCGTCCCTCTGTCCTTCCGTCCTTCCGTCCCTCTGTCCTTCCGTCCTTCCGTCTCGCTGCGGACGTGTTGTCCGAATCGAGCCACTTCCGATTATCGGCTCGCCTGGAATCCAGGCAACGGGACAACGGACGCAACGGAACAACGGACGCAACGGAACAACGGAACAACGGAACAACGGAGCTCGAAGCGAAATTGAGCGGCGATTTTTTTCGGTAGAGCTCCGCCTGGTCGATTAAACCCGGATCGATTCGGATCGACTCTGCACCTTAATGCATATATAGCGGACCAACGGACCAACGGAAAAACGGACCAACGGAAAAACGGACCAACGGAAAAACGGGACAATAAAAAACTTGAACAATCTATTAAACTGTTATATATTTGTTTCCGGGTAGGCAATCGCGCTTATCCAGCACCCATCACCACTCACCACGGAGGTATTCCGATGTCGGAATCCCACGAACAGATCGACGCCCTGCTCGAACAACGGGGCGAAGAATTGTGCTACTTGTACGATCGGTGGCAGGACGAACAAGAGTATGAAGACTTCGCAGAGTATCGCGAAGCAGTGCAACGCATCATCCCCCATACCATCACGAAGTTTACGCAGTCCCCCTTCGCGATCTACTTTTCCACGGACGAAGCGGACTACAAGGTCCGCATCACCCACAGCGAAATCGATTTCCGGTGGCGCACGAAAGGGGATATATAATGACAACCTCTTACTGGCGGCACAGAAAAACTGATTGGATCGTCACCGTAGACGGGACGATAGATCCCCGCTCCGAAAAAGTCAGTTTTTTCCCGCGTGATGGCGGGTTCGGAAAATCAACGGACCCGCAACGGTTTCTCTCAGACTTTGAACTGCTCACCGATGACGACATTATTCTGATCGACTCAGATTATAAACCGTTCAAGTTTGGTTTTGATTGGGAGGGTGAAGGACCGAACGAAGTCTATACGGGTTGGACGAACGGACGAACGTGGAACGGGTGGGCTAGTCCATTGGTCGAAAAAGCGGTCTTGTTGGAGTGGATCGGCAATACTCAGTTGTGTGGGGAAATGACGTTGGCGTTTGACGAATCTGAAAACCAGTTGTGGATCGAATGGATCAGTACACCCAACGGAGAATCATTGGAAGACGATAGTACGTGCGTAGTCGATTGCGAATGGATCAATACACCCAACGGAGAAACGATGGTGTGGGATATATCTCTGGGACTCTGTTGGATTAATTGGGACAACGAAACGGAGGATGCATAATAATGGAAGCGATCAAAATCACCATCAGCCCATGCGACAGTAACATACTTCACCCTCTGTACCATAAGTACCAGCAGGAACTTGAGGCACAACCGGCGTACGTCGAACTGGATATCCGCACTGGAAGCCTACATGCCGATTGGGACGCGAACGTAGGCAACGGTGCGGCACCGGATGTATGGCACGGACTGCGCCGACAGTACACGATACTAAACATCCTCACAACGGACGAGATCAATCGTCTGCTGACCGAAATCGCCCCTATCGCACAACGCATACTAGACGGAGCGGAAGTCGTTAGCGATGGACTACAAGACCGGCCTGTGCTATCGGAACAGGCGCAAGCGGCGGAAGAGGAATTGACCGATGTGTGTCGTGCGGCAGGGACAACGTCCATTGGCATTATCGATGCCGCTATGTATTATGGCGAGGTTTCGACTGCCCACCTCCATGACGTTACCGCCCAAGTCAAAGCCGATACGACCGACGAACAACTGTCCGCCCTAGTCGAAGAGGCGCAGTTGGACGGTCGGACTGACGGAGCAACGATCACGGGCCTAGACGACTATTTTGCTGAACTGCGCGACTATATGCGCGGATTTGACGAGGGCTAGTGCAACCAATCCAGATCCGGTATCTGCGGCAGTCCTTGGGGCTGTCGCAGATTGAATTTGCACGGTGGTGTGGGGTGACTCAGACCACCGTTTCGCATTGGGAGAACGGACGATTCCCCCCGATCCCGATGGCGCACAAGCTCTTTGACTACATAGCATCCCACCACCATATCGATGTCCCTGACGCGGACGATATTGAGGAGGTTGAACCATGACTAAACAACGAAGAGGGGGACACATGGCGCGTTGGCTACAGATGGTCGTTGACTATCGATCCGTGCGCGTTCAATTCGATGAGGTTGCGAAGGTATTAGCCGCCGAAAGACCCGAATTGATAGACAATCTTACCATTTTGCATGAAAACCAAATGGCAAGCTGGAAAGGGCGATGCGATCACTACGGTGCGATTATAAAATCGCATCAAAAGGATTTTGATATGGATAAATTTCACAAAGAATGTAAGGAGGTAGCATGAAACTTCAACGGACTGCTATAGCAACGGTCTCCGTCCCACAACGGACGGTGCAGCCTGTTGGAGATCCGGCAGAGTCGTTTCTGGCTGGCGTCCTTTCGCCAGCCACACAACGGGCTTATCGCTCTGATCTGTGCCAGTTTTTCGGCGTATCTAACCTCTCGTTTATTAGCTACGAGCGACTCGATGCGATTACGCCGGACGATGTCATTGCGTGGCGCAACGAACTCCACGCCAACGGAAAAGCCCGTTCAACGGTTAACCGCAAGCTAGCGGCTATCCGTGCATTATATACGTACCTTGTCGGATGTGGGCGGCTGGACCGCAACCCTGCGGATGCCTCTGTTGTTCGGGGATTTCGGGAGGACCGGCGGGTGGGCGGCAAAGCTATGGCAACGGACGATCTCAACCGTCTGTTGTCGGCAGTCCGCACCACACCAGACGCCCTACAACGGGCCAGAGACCGCGCTTTGATACTGGTGCTGGTCTATTGCGGTCTGCGCCGGTCAGAGGCTACGGGTATGGATTGGGAGCATCTGCGGCAAGACGGGGTCCACACCGTCATCGATCTGCCAGAGACCAAGTCGGGCGTCCCCCAAGATGTAAAGGCGGTAGGCCCGGTGCTGGATGCCTTGGGTGCCTACCGCGATGAACTGACGGTGCGGGGCCGGGACGCAACGGGTCCGGTCTTTATCTCGTTGGCGAACGGATCGGAGGGCAACGGGTTGACGCCACAATCGGTTCGTCTGATCGTCCGGCGGTATGCGGATCGGGCCGGTATCGATGAGGCATCTGCCCATACCCTGCGCCATACCTGTTGCACCCTCGCCATCGAAGGGGGTGCCACCCCTACCCAAGTGCAGTCCCACCTCCGTCATGCGGATGTCAAGACCACCTTGGGCTACTTCGACAACCGGGATCGGCTGGACAATAACGCGGCGGACCACATCCGAATAGCGGACAACGGATAATATCCGTATATTAAAAGTCCACGCCACACATACCTCCGGGTATCTGTGGTGGTGGGTGCTAGGGTTAGAGGCTGTGGTGGCCTCTAACCCATTTTTTTAATACGACCAGATCCAAGGACGCGGTACGTGGTAGTTGTCCTCTCGCTGGATATCGTCCAGATGGATGAAGCGTCCCTCTCCCGCTTGCTTAACCCCAATCCCCGTAAAGCCTACCTCTAACGCCGCTTCGAGCACCCGCAACGCCTCTGCTCCGCGTACCGCTACGTCTACAGCCCGACCCGTATAGTGGGCACCCCCACGCGGGTTGCCCGATCCATCGGTCTTCCGCGCCTCAACGGGGTGCGTAATATGTCGGTAACCCGACGATATCGTGATCGGTCTACCCAACTTGGTCCGCATCAATTGCAGCCGGTCCATCGTATCCATCGTCATATTATTTTGGCCTGTATGCGAACAGGCGAGTTCGGAATACGCAAAGTTGGGCCAGCGATCTTTGGGCCAATTATCCTTTGTCCAGCGCATAGCTTGTATCCTCCTTACTGCTACAAGCTATGGCTATTTTCTCCATCGTTTAAGCGCAAACTTGATTGCGGACCTTTGATCGCTTATTATCCAGCCTTACATAGCATCCATCACCACATACCAGGGGGAGCAGAATATGCCACGCAGCAATCCCACCGACCCTATTGCCCGCAATCTCCGCAGTCTGTGCGAATCCTCGCAGTTATCGATCCCACAAATAGCTAGCCTCGCCGGAGTCTCTGAGCGCACGTTGCGGACGCATTTGCAATCGAGCGACTCTGCCAAGGTTGCGACATTAGCAGACTACGCAACAGTGCTTGACGTAGCAATTGACCAACTTTTAATCCCCGCTAGCCAGCCAGCACGTAGGCAATATCTGGTAGGTCACCCACCGCTTGATAGGGTTGTGCGCTCAGTGATACAGGCGGAGCGCAATCCAACAGCGAGGACCATTGCCAATCAGTACATACACCCCAGTTACATTTGCACAAACAGCAGGTATTCCGGCAACAAGAAGTACCACATACCCTACTATGTAAATAGCGAGAATTTGCCTGTACATAATAACATTGCCAGGAATACCCCTACCATTGGCTTGCTCTACGGCATAACGTGGGAGACTGAATGCAGGATGAATTCCCATTTGGTGGAGGAGAATAAAATCACGATAGATAGGGCACTTATTGTTGGCAATCACCAGATTATGGTTATCCAAGACTCCGTTGAAACCGCTACCAACTATCGATCCCGAATTCTGGTCGAAACAAGTAAACTGAATACCAAATCTATAATCCAGCTATACTTCAAAGACAATATACGCCAATCGGTTGAAGACGAGGCAACGTATCCGTGGCTTGTCATACGGAAGCATTGGGAGAGGATCGAGCTTACGCAAACAATGGAATCCCAGACAATTTCACCAGCTTAATGCACAAATCGCTGAACAATGAGAAAAAGTTTATGCAACTTTTTTCCTGTTTACGTCCCTAAATGGAGGATAGTTGCAAAAAGTTGCATATTATTATTGTCGTGATTTTGGGTTGAAATCTGCTTATCTTATTGGGATACAGTTGATTGGGAAAATAAAACACAACCCTATCGTCCTCGCTTGGGGTTGTATTCTGTTAGTTGCATCGGGGTTTTGGATTTTGTATAATTAGCGGTCCATAAGAAGCACAAAAAAATCCGCGTAGAGGTTGCACCCTCCACGCGGACAAATCAAATCACCCCAAACCCGGTAAGGAAAGGAGGGATTGTGTGTTCTATATTACAATCTATTGCGCGAACGCGCAACTGCTATCTGCTAGAGCCCCCCCATCTGACACAGTAAATACGCATCTGGAGGTGCCACTATGCGCCTCCTAAATAAGCATTTTTACGTTCTCATCGTTCTGATCGCAGGGTACCTCGCGTATCGCATCTTACCCACTTTGATCGCTAACTGGAGAGACTAAGATTATGCCATTCGACCCACCCGAACGTCCAGCCGGTAGCTACGAGCCCCACCCCCAAGGCAACCACAAAGGCACCATCACCGAGGTCAGAGCCTACGGCCAGATGGAGTCGCTGTACCGCGATGACAAAGGCAACACACGCACGGTCCAACGCATCGCTATCATCATTACCTCCGATACCGCCATCATGGAGTCGGATGACCCCTGGCAGCACTTCGAGTTTTGCAATGTGTCTTTTGCGCCCAAGAGCAGATTGACCGAGCTCCGCAATCTGCTGCGCGATACGGATATGGACAACGACGAACTGAACAAAGTGTTTGACGAGACCACCGAAATGGTGGGCCGGAAGGTCAACTATAAGATACGCCACGAAAAAAACGAGCACACCGATAAGATCCGCGCCGTTATCCGCGATTGGGAGTACGCAGAGGGTGAGGCACCCGACCTCAAAAACGCCAAACAAGCCGAGGCACAGGCGGCTGTAGAGAAAGCCTTCGATGGAGAGGCGGACGATGACCTCCCCTTCTGAGTCAGATGCTGAAGTGGCGTTGCGCGAAATCATCGCAGAGCGCACACGCACCCGTCCCTGCGACAAGGCCAGCGATCTCACTAAGCGGGAGTACTTCGCATCGCAAGTAATCTCTGGATTGGTGAGTGATATATACACTCCCACTATTGCGGCCAATAGCGCGGTCCAATACGCAGACGCACTGATCGAGGCACTGAATGAAGCAAGTCCTCCAGATTAGCGCGGAACTTCCCAACTTGAATCAGACCGTAGCGGAAACCAAGAAGCATTGGTCCCGCTACGCGACCGTCAAGAAGACCGCCACCGAAATCGTCGCGTGGAATTGCAAGGCGCAGAAGCTAGAGCCAGTCGAAGGCCGGGTCACCCTGGTCTTCGATTGGCCGCATTCCCGCAAAGACCCGGATAACCAATCGTTCGGGGCCAAAATGATCTTGGACGGGCTGGTCAAGGCCGAGGTGCTGCCGGACGATTCGCGCAAGTGGATCGCAGAGATTAAGCACGTATTCCGGCGCGATGAAAAACTGGATCAAGTAGTTATCGTGGAGATCGCAGAATGCTAGCAATCAGATTGCAAGCGAACAACGAAGACGAACTCAAACGCAAGCGGACTGAATATATCGCCCAATACCCACCACAAGGCTACAGCACCTATTTCCAACGGCCTAAACAACGTGACGATGGCAAGTGGGAGTGTGTTGGGTATCGGGCAGAATCCTGTGACTAAAATCGGAGAGAAACAATGACAGAGATACCCCACAGTGTAGAGGACTTTGGGCAAAATTACCATGACATCGATGAGTCGTTAAACCAGTTAGAAGCAGAGGTTATTGGATCGCACGACCAACCCGATGTGGAGTTAGTCGAAATTGAAGGCGAAAGTCGAGCGGAGGACCACCTACAAGCTCTTGCCTACCACCGCAACCAACTATGGAAAACCTTTGATCATTACGAAGTCGAATTAGGTAAGATCGAAGCGTGGAGAGCAACGCAAGAGCAGCGAATATCCCGCCGCATCGCATGGCACGAACGGTGCCTCGAAGCCTGGTTTCAGTCTACCGGGGCCAAATCTGCAAACCTCATCCACGGCAAACTCAAAAACATTAAAGGACGCGAACGGGTCGATATCATCGATGAGGATGCGATACCGGCAAAATACAAAAACGAAACGATCACCTATGCGCCCGATAAGAAGCGCATCCTTGCGGCGTTAAAGGAGACCGGTGAAATCGTTGAGGGCACCGAGGTAGTGCGCGGCGAGGACAAGATCGTCATCGACACACCGGACGGTGACCAGTGAACGATCTATCGTCCCTCCTAGCGGACGCGACCGAACAAGCCAAACCCACTAAGCCTCCACTACCCGCAAATGGCTTAGAGCGCATCCAGGCGCAATGGGAAGACCTCACCGACGATCCATTCGATTTCGGGTCGATCCAGCGACTGCTCAACATTGCCAAGTCGGCTGGTGGTGGTGCGCGGACAGTAGGCATCGTCTTCGACGAGGTGCATCTGACCGGCAACAAGTCGCACAACCTATCTGAACAGATCGAAACCAAACTGCGCGGACGATTGGCCGTAACGTCTGCTCCTCCGAGCGGAGCTCGTAGTGTCCCTACCTACCACGATCCAACCCCGGAACCCGAACAGGTCGAACCAGAAGAGGCGAAGAGGCGGGCCTTTCTGTTTTTGGTTGCGTGGGCAAAAACACTTGGGCTAGTCCGCACTATCAATCCGGGCGGTATACCCGTGCCACTGCTCGAAGTGGCCGTACGTGATGGCACCCTATGCATCGGAGACCAGACCGCCACCGACTACTACGACAATCACCCGGAGTGCGTAGGGTGATAGCTACCGGGGAGGGATAGTACCTGCGCCCTGGGGAGGAGCGCAGGGGTAGCTATTTGTGCAGAGCGCACAAACGCACTCCGGGTCAAAAAGGGGAAAAAATGGAAGACCGTATAATGGAATTTATCCTGGCGCGGGTAGTCCAGACCGGCACCACCCCGTCAGTCCGCGACATCGCAAAAGCATTCGACTACGATTCCGAAAACAGCGTCCGCCACTATCTGAAAAAACTCCGCGAGTCCGGGCACCTGACCAAAGCAAACAAGATCGAACTCGCAGACAAGTATCGGGTCAAAATTGAGTTGGCTGGTTAGCAAGCGCAGGGTATGGCCGATCCGGGGCAAGTCGGGTCACTACGAAGTCAAACGAAATCCCGGTGACCCGCCCCGCTGGTCATGCACCTGCCCAGGCTGGATGTTTCGGGGCAGGTGCCGCCACGTTGCACAAGTGCGGGAGCAACTGGTCGAACGCTACAGAGAGGTTCTAGGATGAACGAACAACAGGCGGAACCGGACTTACCACAGGCATGGATTGAGTTCTGCGCTGGCATACTATACGACTTACATCGCGCCGGAATAGTTGGTATCATAGACGATTTGTCTGACGAAGAAATCAGTGCTGCGCTTGAAAAAGTGCGGGGAAAATCGTATAATAGAGGCTCAAAGCAGACTCCTAGGTTGATCACCGAACGACCGACCTCCTACGCCGGTCTGGAGTCTGCTCCTCCAAAATAGCGTAGGCAACCTTGTAGGAGGGTTAATATGAAGCGTATCTGTTTGTACGGTCGTGTTTCCACACCAACACAAGCCATAAAACAAATACCGATTAGTTCCCAAATTTCCCAAATGCGCGAGTGGTGCGCCGTTAACGGCTACGTGGTAAATGACACGCACATATTTATAGAAAAAGGTTTGACCGGCACAAATGATGAGCGTCCTCAATTCCAAGAAATGATAGCTCTTGCAACACGCAAGCCACCTCCTTTTGAATATATATTAGTTTGGGATTTTAGTAGGTTTGCTCGTAATTCCGACGATTCAATGTTGCACAAGGCAATCCTAAGCAAAAACGGGGTGCGGGTATTGTCCTTAGAAGACGATATACCGGATAGTCCATATGGCAGCTTGATAGAGCGTTTCATTGAAATTAAAGACGAAGTATATGTTGACACGGTCTCGAAGGCCACGAAACGAGGATTACACGCGAGGGCACTACAGGGGTATTGGCTGAACACGCCAAATGTGCCATATGGGTATTCTTTAAAGTTTGATGACAACCAAATTGACCCATCAAAAAAGTATGGTCGGCTTGTTATTAACGAGGAACAAGCAAAAGTCGTTAGAGAAATATATCAACGATGTATACGTGGATATTCTGTGTCTAAAATAGCAGATGCAATTAGTTACGCGGATTTAAACCCACGGAGGATTGGCAAGATACTGGCAAATCGAAATTACACTGGAACGCGAGTAGTTTATAGTCGAATAAAACCAAAAGGGGCACAAAGCACTACGCCAACGCTTGTTATACCAGATGCCCATCCTAGCATAATAGATCAATTGACTTTTGATCGGGCGAGGATGAAACTTAAATCTCGCGCTTTAAAAAACGGACCAGGCAATGATGGTAGACATATTTTTACTGGTATTATCCAATGCCGTTGTGGTCGCAAGATGGTGCACGGTGGGAATAAAGAATTCAGCGGATATTATAGATGCGTGAGTGGGCGTTATGGGATTAACAAATCTTGCGGTGCGAGACCAGTGCAAGAGAGTAAAATAATTGATGTGTTATTTGACGCGTGGAACAATACGCTATTTAACAAGCAAGCACTGGCGAATATTGTTGAAGCGACTAAGGAGCGGCACAAAAATAGCGATGTTGTCCAGGCCCGCGACTACTTAACGGCCCAACTGGAAAAAACTAAACTGCGTAAACAACGACTATATGATGCGATAGAAAAAGATACAATGCCGGTAGAAGAGGTAAAGGATCGGATACACAAGCTAAACGATTCCATCGTTGAACTTGAAATTAAGCTGTCTCACACGGTAGACTTAAGCTATGAACTGTCTTTGCCGACAATAAGCAAGTTTGTTTCGACCATACGTCAGCAGTTATTAAATAACAACGCAGATGCTTGCATTGAACGCCAACACGCGATGCGAAGCATTGTGCAACAAATCGTTGTTGACGGTCCTCATATAAAAGTAAAAACCAATTTTATGGGCATGGAAGACACAGAAACGCTTGAACTTATTGAGAAACCTCAAATACCGGAATTGCTGACGCAACCAGATATTATTGGCCGCCGCACGTTACATGGGTTGCCTTATAACAAAAACGAAATAGTTGCCCTTGCAAGGCAGATACGAAAATACACAGGCGATAACTCAATAAATAGCAGGGGTTTAGCTAAAAGAAAAACCCACGAACTTTTATCGTATATTAAAAGTTATGCAACCTTTGAAAAACTACGCCTTGCCGAAGGTCCGGGGCAAGAAAAATGAATAATACCCATCTTTCGCTCTTGCTAGCATTTTTCCAGCTACAAGACCAACAACACAAATGCCTATCATGTAAGCAACAAGCACCACGATATCAGCGATGTGCAGACCTAACATTTATAATTCCTCGCGTTGCTAATGGACTGCCATGCGCGTAAACCTAATGCCACCTAACCCGTAAGTCAAAAGCCGCCTAACTCGCGCACAGAAATAGCCCCTGTCCTCGCCTTGCGACAGGGGCTATTCGTTTGTCTACGCCGCCACTTCCTCTGGTTCGTCTTCGGATACGTGCCCGTTGGACGGTGCGGGTTCCTCCTGTGGATGCACTAGATCCGCGAACTGTATTGCCCCGATGATTTGCTGGAGGTTGTTGCGGAGGGTGCCAAGTCGTTGCTCCGCCTGGGTGATCTCGCCCAATGTCTGCTGGTAGCGTTCGGTCAGTTGAGTGCGGCTTTCTTCGATCTTCTCTTCGATCATGCCAGAGCTCCTACGTGTGGTTGGCAAGGAATTGCCGTGCTGCGTTTATAATGGACGTAAGACCTGCAACTACATAAGGAACAGCTTCGGGAGTAGTGAATGATTCTGGCATATAGCCAATATCACTAATCACGGAATAGGCAACTGCCCCAACGCCACCAATAGCCACACCCTTAGTTGTCTTTGCTGCTTCTTTTTTACCAAAACCAATACTAACACTGTCTTTTATTTTATTTAACATTGTATTTAATTCCTTTATTTACTGTTGGGGTGTGCTGCTTTATAAGCCCATGCAAAGATAGCAGTCATTAAAAATGTCAAGGTAGATACCATAGCTTCATGCTGCCAAAAACTTTGGTATTTTTCTCCACCTATCCAAGTGTCGCCCGCTTTACATAGCTCATAGTATAACGCCACCACTACTGCCGCCCCCCCGGACCAGTAATTTGCTTTACTCGCCTCTTCTTTGGCTTTTTGCTTCTTGGTAATTGTAACCAAGTCTTTGCGTACCTTCTTTGCTTCCAGTACTGCTTCCTTCTCGCTCTTCCCTGTGCGCCTCAGTGCCGTTTCAGTCGCCCCCTTCATCCTTTTACATTCTTGATACGAACTCATTAGCCTACTGTAACACATCTTCAATTCCCCAAAACTCGCACACTCATCGGGATTTTCGGGAAAGTTTCTATAAGGTCTTTTCATCTGTAAATTCTCGTTTTATCAGCAAGCCAATCATTAGTTTTATCTACTGATTTCTTGAGAGAATCAAGTCTTCTATTTATCCTTTCCACATCGCTACGCAACATTAGTATTAGTAACAGATTGAGTGCTAATAATGATAACCCTACAACCGCAAATCCTGCTTGAATCTCTTCAGCGTCCACGAGTTTTCTTTTTCTTCTTATCTCCGACTATTCCAGCGAACACCAACGCAATCGAAAATGCGACAATCGAACTCGACAGCATCGTGAATGCCAACTCGCAGTTCGTCACACCAGATCCGACACATTAGACACTACGCTTCTCGTCTTAAGATCAGCGTACGCAACATTTATCGGATCGCTCGGCTCAGTATCACTAACGACCTTGAACCGATCTACAGTCGGAGCATAGAGCCTCACATCGGGATTACTGTTACGGGCAGAGGCACTAACATAGCAATCAACTCCATAAGTCAGTTGCCATTTATTATTATCATCGCCGCCAACTATTTTTTTAAGTGATAAATCGCAAATACGTAAATACGCATTAGTCGCCGTTAGTCCACCCTGAGTTTGGACCGTACCTTGTACTGCCATCTTTAAACCTCCAACCGTAACAGCCGCGCTTCGAGTGCGGCGATTTTATCTTCGTAAAATTCTTTAACATCTTGCAACTGCTGGTGGACCTGCCTGATTGCACCGTGGTGTAACATTTGCAGTCTATTAGTGTTGATCATAGCCCGGGTCTTGCCGTTTTCTTGGCGAATCGAACCCTCTCCGATGATGCCAGTTTTCTGGAGATACTCCGAATCATACTTCATGCACTTGCCGAAAAGGTCAGGAATCATCGTGGCCTCAATGTCATGCAGCATTGCAATATCATCATGATCATCATACGTAGTCCACTGAGAGTCCGCATATGCGTCGCCATCCGCATCGAAAATGAATCTCGTTGCACTGGCACCGTAAATCGAAAGGATATTTTCGTTTGCGCTTAGTTGTGCGCGGTCATTACTTGAAACTTTGTATGCGCGGATATTTACGGTGCCGTTGTTCGCGGATGTTTTGCCAGATTGAGGGCTTGCGTGACTTGTCACACCCTCAAGGTCGAGTGCAGCCTGTGCACCAGAATCAACAAATCCCGACACTTTCAACCCACCCTGATCTCCGTAAAGTTTCGTAAATGTTCCGTACGTGTCAGTCTCCGCAACATCAGTGCAATCGTGAGCGACATCGGTGGACGATTTAAGGGCCAGTGCTTCGTTGTCAACTCCGCTACCTTGATTGATCGTTAGACCCTTGGTCATTTTGCCGTTTGCAGAGTCGCCGATGTAGAGATTACCGCCAACGAAATTCATACCAACCGCACCGCCAGCAGTAGCAAAACCCATCGTGTCCGAGGATTGAGTGTATTGTATAACCCCTCGCCACTGATCTGGATCGCCCGCGCCATCGCCAAACGCAAGTCTTCCAATACCACTCGCATTGGTAATTATTGAGACTCCGCTACGAGTCGGAGTACCAGACGTATTGCCGACAACGAGAACTGCACCAGACGCATCTGTGTAGTCTTCTGGATCGGTGATATTGATGCCGACTTTGCCCGATACCAACGCCATTGTGTCTGTAAGCGTTCCGGCTATTGTAGTACGAAACTTGATCGACCCGTCCTCCGTCCCATCAGTAACATCGTCAGTGTACGCTTTCATATCACCAAACAATGTTTCCTCATCCGCTGAATTATCTGCGTAAAACCCAACAGATCCAATGGCATCTGCATCCGCCGGAGAAGATCCCGTTTTGTAAAAGTGAAGCATCCCTTCGTGCTGATCGGCATTAGTATTTTCGATCTTGATTTTTGGATCACCCGCGCCAGAGCTTTTCAGATGCAATAAAGTGCTTGGCGAGTTCGTGCCTATGCCAATCCGATCCGTAGACGCATCTGCGAAAAATAGATTGGCTTCAGAATCGCCTTCTATACGAAAATCCTTATCCGCACCGGCTTCATTAAAGACAAACGATCCACCGTCAAAGCTAATATTGCCCGTTGCTGATAACGCTCCCGCAACTGCAAGCGTCGAACCATCGAAGGTGAGGTTGGCCTCACCAATTAAAGCATTCGCACCCGTCACCGTTGCAACGGTGTTATTAGTCGATCCCGAAAGCGACACACCCGCCGCATCTGCGTATGCAGTGGTCGCGACCTTTGTCGAGTTGTCGCTTGCCGATTGGGTCGTGGCTGTGACCCCATTCTTGAGCGCACTGGTCGGAGTCGCTGAGTCGGCCATGATCGCATCGACCGCCGCCTTGAGATAATCGTCATTCGCGGCGAGGGTCGTAACATCGCTCGCTTTCGTCGGATCACCGACATTGACCGAAAAACCCGCTGTATAAGCCATTAAAACCACTTACTCCGTTTTGAAGTTTCATCGGGTGTTCCCGAGGGGTCGGCGTACCCGTTGTTATCCGTCCAGAAACCATGCTCTTCACGTTGCGTCAAATTGCTCGACAACCAAGTCGGCGCGGTCGAGGCGGTCCATCGTCCAGGCGAGAGGGTTAATACATTCCATGCGCGGATCGTTGATCGCATCTGGTTAAAGTCGATTGATATATCCCGAATCATAAACGGGTTGCCGAATCCGCTCGCGTCAGTGTATTTGTTGTATGTCAATCGAAACTGATCTGTCGGGACTTTGGTCAATGATCGCGGGCCGATACCAACATTGAGCATTTCAAGCTCGGCGGCGAAAGTGTACAGTTCCCGCTCTGCTCGGACCTCGGCATCGGTATCGAGATAAAGCCACTCGTATCGCATCCGTCGCCGTCTGGTCGTGCCGACGAGGGCGATCGCGGCATCGTCATCGAGATCGAATCGACCCGCAAATTTGGTTTCTGAGGGATCATACCGATAATCGGCCACGACTTGATTGAGCGTAATCCGCTCGGGATCGCGGGATACAGAAAACTGTTTGACCCCATCCCGCCGCGCCATCATATCGTAATCTCGATACGAATCAAGGTCGGTCAATCCCGCAATGCGGTATCGAGGCGTGTATTTACCATCGACGATAATCAGATCGGCAAATCCCTCGATCAGTGCGTCCGTTATAAGGGTGTTCGACGATGCCTCCGTCGAGATATGTCGCCTTGCTTTAACCGTTCCAAGGTTCGTCTCCCAGGTCGAGAACGCCGTCGAGTCAATATTGCCCGAAGCAACCGACAGATGCGTCGTGAGAATGTCCTCGACAATATCGGGAAGCGACTCCAGAAGGTTTCCCCCACTGGTGCCATTGTGCGTTGCCCCTTGAATATTTGCCGTCACTATATCGGTCAACTGGTCGTATGAGTCCGACATGACAAACTCAGCATTTGCCAGATCCGTACTAGTGAGGGTTGCCGCAACGCCGTTTTTGTATACCGCCTGGATTTCTTTGATGGCATGGGACGCGATCTTGAAAGTGCGGTTTGTGGTGTTAATGCAATAACATGGCACTTTCTCGCCGCCCCCGGCAGAGGTACGCCAATCGCCATATATGAGAGGGATCGGGAGGTTTTTTGATTTGAGTTCGACGTTTGCGTACGTGGATGGAAAGAATTTTCGGGTCGGCAATACCTTCTCGTCTTTCATGCGCTCGTCGTCGAGTTCGATATGCGCGGTCGTATCGTCAAACTGGATGCCGCCAGGAAAGAGGATGGTGCCGATAAATACGGTCGTATAATCTGCGGCGGTCGTGCCTTGCCCAATCTTTACCGTGACGCTTTTGTTGCTCCACTCGTATGTCTCCATCAGATCGGAGATGCCGTTGTCGCTATTATCGAGGTTGAGCGTCAAGCTCGGCATTGTGACGCGAGGATCGAGCAGTTGCCCCGCCGACAGAGTCATTGAGGACATACTGAGCAATCGACCCTCGTATACAGTGCCATCGGTAAACGTGACGGGGTCGCGGGCATAATTAAGCGTTTTCCCCGTCAAGCTAATCTCGACGAGTTGCCGCCAATCTTGTATTGATGAATTTTGATCGAACGCCATTTATTCGGTCTTCTCTTCGTATACGAGTTGGGCCGTCGAATAATTGCCGACAAACTGGTGCGCCTGTGATAAGGGCGTTTCAAGGTAACAATACATCGAGTCTTTGCTCGGTCGGTCGGTCGGATCGAGTGCAAGTACTATCGGGCGCGAATTCCCGGTTTTGAGCATGATCGCCGAGAGTTTATCGGTCTGCGTCTGACTCTGGAGATTATACCGCACCGTCGCCCGTCTGTATCGATTGCGATTGCGGAAAAAAGTCTGCCGCCCTGGGACGCGATCGCCCTCGGATGGGTCAAACATCGTGATGTTGAAATTCTGGTTTATGTTTCTGGTCAATTCGTAATACTCGCCCGCCGCCATGCGCCCGATCTGGAGATACGAGTCTGAGTTGCCCGAGTCGGCGAGCGTGACCCGCCAGTATCGATACGTCTGATCGAGGAAATAAACGATCCTCGGAAGAACGGCCCCATCTGCATCGGTCGCGATCGTCAGAGCTTGCGAGTATGAGGGCGATCCCCAGGAATTGCTTGCATTGGCCTGGAGAGTCACGGTTGCCGATGCGGTCAGGTTGAACGTAAACATCGAAAAGACGGTGATCTTTTTCGCCGAGCCGAGATCAAAGACGATATTCTCAGAGGCTTTCCCGGTCGTGCGCCACATCTTGCTGACATGATCATGGACGACATTGGCCGGGACGAGGTCAGTGTTGGCTTGAGATGATCCCGTAATCGTCGCGGCATCCCAAGCATCCATGTTGTATAATATTCTCGCGTTTGCCATTTACACACTCGGGTCGGTTGTGAGTCCTGTGGAGTACATAACGCTCGATCCTCGGGTCGATTCCCGTTGCAACATCTGGACGATAAACGGTTTCGCATCCTCCTCGATGAACGCTTTGACCCCCTGCTCGTCGATGGTATTTACTGAAAAATTAAAGTGGAAATTTGCACCGCCCGAGCCAGAGAACCCGCCCGACATACGCGAGGTCGGGGTGATGTCAACCATCTCTGGACCCGCCTCACCCGCGAGGAAAAGGGTCGGTTCGGATACCATACCGCTGTATCCATTGGCGGCGGGAGTGATGCCCGCCAATTCCATCGCTTCCACCTCGACCCCTTCCCGAAATCGTGACCGCCTTTCATCTTGGATCATTTCATCGGCGGTTGATCTCACAATAATATCGCGAATCATCTCGGAGTATTGGCGACCCTCTTCGCCGTAAAATTCATTACGGAGCAAAGCGTGAGCGAGGTCTATAGCATTACCATAATTAAGGTAATATTGCCCTGTGCGATCTTTGCCAAATTGCCCCTGCAACTCCTCGGCAAGCGTCCTTCCGAGTGTCTGTTTCCCTGATCTTGAATAACGCGCATAACTTTCCTGCTTACGTCTTAGTATACGGCCATGATCAGTGGACAAAGACAGCTTGCCAATGCCGCCCTGCTCAACGGCAAAAGCAACCTCTTCGGCAATGTCTGCATATTGCGGTCGCTCAACAAGCGAAGCGGGCGCAAGTGCGCCAAGCACCCCATTCGCGACCGTTGAGATTGCCATTCCGAGCGGTCCACCGATTGCCGCACCGATGCCACTTGCCGCCGCCGCGACAGATTCTTGAAATCCGCGCCCCTCAAAGATTCCCTGCATACCCGAAGTGATTGCTTGACCAACTGCTCCCGCCTCGCTGAAAGTTTCCCCAAACTTTTCGCGAAAAGTGTCTGCGAGCGGCATATCTTTAAACATATTTTTCCACGTATTCGGATCGTCGGGAACTTCGATCTTGACCTCGACCTCGGGCGCAAATTCCGCAAGCCCCTCCTCAACACCCTCGCCAAGTGCCGAGCCGATTGCCTCGCCTTTGGCGGGTGCCTGGGCTGCGACTTCCTCGGTCGCCTCTTCGTATTTTTCAACGACCTTGACCATCTCCTCGTCGAAATGTGGCTCGATCGTTTTGATCGTTTTTTCAATCTCACCCGCGACGCTTTCCATCCCGTCACTGAGATTCGACCCCAATGTCGTCGCCTTTTCAACAACCTCATTAATCGCCGCTTTCGTATCCTCCTTGAATTCAGACCATACCTCAGACGCTGTTCTCGGTGCCGTCTCAACGAGTGGAGTCCAATCGATTTCTCCGATCGTGAACCCGATATGCTCAGAAAATTCATTAATCCCGCGAATAATGAAATTAAACGCCTCGGTTGCATTCTCGCCGATGTCGTTTAAAATGCCGACCGTATACGGATTGATATAATCCCATACCAGTTTCCACGCCGTTTGATACGGGATAAAAATCGTTTTTGCAACTGAAACGGTGAGGTCAACCAGATCGACATAATATTGAGCGTACGCCTTTACCCCTTCGACCAATGTATCGCCGAGGTTGCCGAGGAAATTGGTGCGGAATTCTTGATTCGCAAAAAACTCATCGAGGACATTTATTGCGGTCTGCTTAAATCCTCTTATCATCACCAACGCATCGTCAAACATCGGCCCAATGCCGCCGCCGACCTCGATAAATTTGGTCGTCTGCTCGACTAATGGGATCATCGAGGTATTGACAAAGTCTTGGAAAGTGGGAGCGACAGTTTGGCCGATTTTGATCATCATCGTATCAAAAGCCGAGCCGAGGGTCGTCCAGGCACCTTTGAGGTTGTCCGTCGATTGCTTGGCAATGTCAGATGCCCGACCGAGAGAGTTCTCCAACGTCCCGGCATAAGAGCGGATCTTGTCTGGTCCCGCATCGAGCAAGACCTGCAAGCCCGTCATCGCCTCGGTGCCGACGAGGTCTTTCATCAATCGAGTCTGACGCGAGGGGTCGAGTCCTCCCATGCCTCGCTGCAACGCTCGGATCAGATCGGGTAATTCCATCAAGGTACCGTCAGCATTGGTCAGCTCGATGTTGAGTTCGTCCATTGCCTCTTGTGCCGCTTTCGTCGGGGCGCGAAGTTGCGTCAGCATAGTACGCAACATGGTCCCCGCTTGCGATCCCTGGATACCCGTATTACCGAGGAGTCCCGCCGCCGCCGCCATCAACTCAAGATTTTGACCCGATGATTCGGCCAGAGGCGCGACATATTTCATCGTCTCACCCAATGATCGCATTGTCGTATTGGACGAGGTAAAGGTCGCCGCCATCACATCGGCGACCCGTCGCGTTTCCTGGGCATCGATGCCAAAACCCGACATGATATTGGATACAATATCTGCCGTCTCTTGCAAGCCTGTATTTCCCGCCGATGCCACATCCAAAAGCCCAGGCATCGCCGCGAGAATGTCCTTGACTTCAAACCCTGCCGTCGCGAGAGCTTGCATACCCTCGGCGACCTGGGTGCCTTTGAACATCGTGGACCCTGCAAGCTCAAGAGCTTGATCCTCCAACGCTTTTAAGTCGGCGGGCAGGGTCGTCCCGGCCAGTGCAGAGACGCGATCCATTGATGCCTCAAAGTCTGCCGACTTTTGGGTTGCCGAGACGAGTCCCGCCGCAACCGCACCCGCGCCACCGACCAGAGCAGACCCCACGCCGAGGAGTGCCGTTCTTGCACTGATCCCCAACCCGCCCAATCCACCTTGTCGATTGCCAAAGGTGCGATCGGTGTCGCGTCGTATGTCGCCGAGCTTATTGCTGAACTGGTCGTTGAGCTTGATCGCGACCGTCAGGTCTTGGCGTACTGCTGGCATGGGTTTCCTTTATTATCCGATTCGCTTCGTCTGCGATCGCGTGAAATGCCTCGCCGACGATACAGGGCATATTGACCATCTCGCCATAATCGATATGCCTGTGATATGTTCCCGGTTGTGCTGAATGGGCGAGCGTATGTATCTCATATAAGGCGCGACTCAAGTCTGATATTTTCATCGCGGGACAACCGACAAATGCCTCCTCGCCGAGGAGGCCGCCTCGGTCCTCCCCGGCGGGATGGAGACACATCGAGGGCTTGCGGCGACCCGTACAAGCTAAACACCCGCGACCACCTCCGAGGTGGAACCATCGAGCCGCGCCACGAAGTTTTTTAATTCTTCCCCCGTCATGTGCGAGGTTTCTCCCAGTACGGTGACGATCTCAGTGATCAGCGAGTCCGATTGCGATTGCGTTGCAGGGTTTGGGATGTTGAGAAATATATCGATCGGGTCGGTTTTCTCGATCCCGTCAAAGACGAATCCCTTATACCCTCGCGTATGTGTTGCGAATCGTTTTAAGAGCTTGAGTATATCGATCGACATCTGCCGAATTCCGTCGCCATGCTCGGGATCGTCAAGCCATTGCTTGAGATGCTCGTCGCGCCAACGATGGATGCGTTCCTCTTCCTCATCATATAGCGTGTCAATCGGTTTCAGTCGTCGTATCTCAAGCGAGAGTTGTTCCGTTTCTTCCAGATCCCGGTTGCCCTTCCATTCTGGCACATACCGAAACCAAGTAATGCCCAATTCCATTTGTTATCCCCTTCGCGTCGGTCGGGCGGGTCGGACTGCTCGCAGAGTGCGAGCCGGGACGACGCGAATCCCGACGACCCGCCCAAAGGGTGCGTCAATCAATCAATCAAAGACGAGCGAAATCTCGTCCTCTCCACTGCTCGATGCCAGAGCGGTCAAATTCGCAGTATATCGAATCATATCCGCATCGGGCGAGTCGCGTTGACTCGGCGCGAATTCCGAAATGTTGCAGTTGATTTTCATCCTCTTGGCGGTCGTATCGCCGAGGGTGATAACCACATCCTTCTGGACCTTTCGCCGAAACTCGTTAAAGAGATACACCTCATCCTTGCGAACGAGGAAATCAATCGAGCCAGTGACTTCGCGGTATGCCGGGACCGTGACATCGGTCGCCGAAGATCCACCGAATTCGGTATTGAGGAGATCGATCCCGGTGTTGACAGAGATCGAGCCGCCCAAGTGCGTGATCGTCGTCGATCCATTATCGAGCGACAACGACCCCTGCGTCCCGAAAAGCGGATCACCCGCGAAACTCCCGGTCGGCACATACGGTTTAATCACCGCATTGTCGGACCAAGAGGACGAGGCGATCGTCAAGGTGTTGGTCGAGTAATTAACTGCCGTGACCTGTACGTCGTCCGTCGAGGCGATCGAGATCACCGAGTACTTAGAGTAAAAGTCGGCATCGTCAACGATCAAAGCGGTCGCCGACGATCCTGTGCCGTTGGCGAGCGTATTGCCTGTCTGGATGTAATCTTTGCCGACTCCCGTTGCGGTCCAAGTGATGTACGAATCGCCCGACCAGTTAAAGCTCAAATTCTGGACGACCGCGCCATATACGCCCTCGGTCAGATCGGTTGTCGAGCGGTATATCGCACCCGACAGAGCGGTCGGATCTTTAAGCAAGGAATACGTGACCGAAGATCCACCCGCAACCGTCTCGGTCCCGAAAGCGTGTTTAATCATTTCGCCAATATCGGGCGCGGTCCCTGCGGTACCCGAAGGGCGCAAGATGCCGCTTGCCGACCAGGGTTGCACCGGGGTGCGGGTCGTGGTCTGCTCGATGCGCGAGCGAGTATTGCGGCGATCGCCAGGAAACTCGCGACCAACGGGTGCGCCCATCGTGATCGAGGTCGCCCGAAACGCATCTCCGGCGGCGGGCTTAACAGCCACGCCATAAGTGGACTCAGCCTTGAAAAATCCAACAAGATCCGAGCCGTAACTGAAATTATCGACTCCCATTTTTTAAATCTCCATTATGATGTGAAAACTTGCAGTTGTATCTCGGCTCGCTGTTCAAACTGAGTCCCGTCGGTGCCGATCTCTGATGCGTCGATACGCTCGACATAACATTGATCGACTGCGTCGGACAGGGTCTTTTTGTTGACGAGTTCTTGAACGGCGCGACAGGTGCGCCAAAGTCGGATCGTAATCATTTCGGTTCCTGTATAAGTCGCCGAGGATTGCGATCCCGTGACAATCACCTCGATCGAGATATAATTGATTTCCCTCTGATCGGGTGAGTTTACCGTCTCGGTCGAGGTCGGAACGACCACGACGTTGACATTGCCGGGATATTGCTCTTGAGGAGATCGCCAGTACTTATCCACTCCGTCGAGCGTGATCCCATCATCATATGCGGTATCGAGGGCGGCGAGTTGCGCGGTCATCCCCGCAGTTAAAACGGTGATGATCGAATTCGCCGCATCTTGTGGATTTATCGATCCCGCCACTGTTTTTTGCCTCTCTCGGCAAGCTCGACATCCTTCGCCATCTCTTTCGCCCAGGCATTGACCAGACCTTGGTCAACCTTGAAAAATGGGCGAGCGGGCATCTTGCTAGTACCGTGTTGGTGAAACCTCGCGTATCGGACCCGAGTCCCGAGGACTAATTGCCGACCCCCGGCACGATTGAAAATCGCGTTGCGCGACTCCGATCTGACCAGAGAGTCCTTCATTGGACGACGCAATACAAGCAGAGGGCGACCGGGATAATGGCGACTCTTCCAAGCGGCATATGCGGGCGACAAGGGTCGCCACTGCGAGCCGATGCTCTGGCCCTTCGATTCAAATGCCTCCCCGATCCGCTTGTGCCAATCCTGGCGAATTCGCAAGGCCGCGCCACCATCAAATGGACGCTCGCCCCACTCTTTCATTTCGCCCGTTGCCGACTCCAAATCGTCCAATCCTTTGACTCGGATCTCGATCACTTTTTCGCCTTTGCTTTTGCTTTGGCCTTTGGCGGGTCGAGGATCTTCGCCGCCGCCGCCTCTGCGTTTAACCTCTTCGCTTCCATTAACGCCGCATAGTCGGCATCCTCGGCGACGGGTTTCGCCGTCGCGTCGATTGCCTCCTGTACTCGTTCATGCTCGGAGGGTGCAAAGCGTATCCCTGGCGCAAGCACCAGAGCCGCCACATCTGCGATTGTGCAGTTTGCCATATATTGCCTCTTATGATCTCAACAGGGACATAGTGCCGCCGCCCGCGATCGTTTCAACTGCCGCCGAGGGAATGTCATACAATCCCCCCTGCAAGCCCGTAATGATGCGATCCCGCTCGGACATGAGCGGTTGCACCAACTCCTCGGACGAGGTGCCAGAGGAGCTATATGCGGCCCGCTGAACGCGAATTGCGGTCATTGTCGCATTAAGCCCCTTGAGCATCTTCGCGGCATCGACGGCGGCGGTATACGTGACTGCTGTACCTGCCGCCGTTTCAACCTCGATCCAGGGTTCGATCGCGACGACGATCTGCCCGTCTGAATTGACGATGTCGTCGCGGGTCGCCATGTATCGCTGGTTGTCGCCCGAGACGGTGAAGAAATCGCCCCTGCGTACGGTCCCGGTCAACGATCCGCTCGATGCCTTGAGCGAGATCGTCGAGTTCATCAAGCCCGCTTTATCCTTGAGGAGGACGGTCCCGCCGAGCGAGCCGCCCGCCTGGGCAACTGGCGCGGCATATCCCGCCGCCCTCAAGATCGCGTTGATCTCCCCGAAATCCTCGGAGATCCACGCCTCGGTTTCGGCGGTCGAAGGATCAGAGTTTGTGTCGATGACAAATTGCTGGATCATCGATTGAACGTCCGACGCTTCGCAGTATCCCGTTGTTGAGAGAGTAATCGCCATATTTACTTGGCTTTCGGTTTGGCTTTCGGTTTGGCTTTCGCCTTTTTCGGTGCGGGTTCGTCAAACAACTCCATCGTTTCGGGATCGAAATCCGCTTCATTGACGATGGCGTAATCCTTGCCCGCCTTGATTTTCACCGTTGGTATTGCGACCATTCTTTGCCTTTTCTCGGTTTTGCTCGGCGCGAGCGAGGAAGAAATTGCGAAATCTATTCCTCAACTCACGCCGAGCATTTCCGTTATTTAGCCGAGGATTCGACAAGCGGTTTCTGGACGCAACAGGGTCGCGCCATAAAGCACATCGTAATCGAATTTCCACTGCTTTTCCTGACGCGACACTTCCAGGCGCATGGTCAAGCCCGTTTTCTCGTCAGTGACTTGGCGCATGAGATCGGAATTCAAGCGGGCATCCATCAGAGGAGCCATTGCAAACCCGAAAGCATTGCGCTGAAAAGCGAGGTTGACGACATGACTCGCCGCGAAAGTCAAAGCCGAGTTATCGGCCAGTGCCACCGTCAGGGCCGGGGCGAAAGTTATCACGTTGGACGCATACGACGAGACGACGAACTGCTGACTCGATCCCGCGACGGTAAAGATGTCGCCCGCGACCGGGGCAATGCTCCCCCCATCGACCGTCACGGTCGTATCACCGACCGCCGAATCGGCTTGATTGACAAGCCATGAGGCGGGAGTGCCGCCACTGTTGGTATGAGTTTTGACGTTCTGGTCGAGGTGCCAGGATGCGCCAAGAGCGTACCCGATGTCGCCGAATACGATGCCCTCGGTCGTGCCGCGCCAGGACGCATCCTGCAAGCCCCTGTTGCCGATCGCCTTGCCCTCGGCATCCGCATCGAGGACGACCGCACGATCGTCCATCGGTGCTTTGAAGTTGTTGAGCTTGGTTCGTGCGCCCGAGGTCCAATCGTTCAAATTACTGGCGAATGGAGTGGTCCCGGCGGTCCCGGTATGCGAATAAATCCCAGTATACAAGCCCAGGATGTACGCATCGACGTTATTAGCGAGCGATCGCACTGCCTCGTCGCCCTGGAGGGTGTTCATCGTTTCGACATCGATCTGCGTGATCTGCTGATCTGTCAGATAAAACCCGGCGTGTTTCCACTGGTCGAGCGAGATGGTCTTGCTCGTCAATGCTGTGTCCCCGGCGGCGGCGAGCGTATTGCTCGGCGAAACACTTGCGGCGGTGATCTCTGCCGCGATCGGGACGGTGATTGTATCGCCACGGTCGCGAGCGACTGCGCTATATGTCGAGTTGACGAGGCGCGGCATCACTGCGTTCTCGCGCAAAACGGTCAATCCGCGAGCGATCAGTTTGTCAATAATTGGGGTTAAGCTATTAGCCATAACGACAGTTCTCCATAAGAGAAAAAAGGTTGACGAAAATTCCCAGACCCTCGGGGTCGTCAACCTCTGCCGCTCGGCGGTCAGAGGTGCGGGATGGTGCTTTTGGTGGAGAGTACTACATACTAGCCGTCAACGACCTCCACCTCGCCGCTTGCGACTTCGTTTACATACTTGCCGATCTCGGATCGACGTATTCTTTTCTTGCCCGCTGAACCGTTGGTTGCGGTACCTCCAGAGGCACCCGAACCGCTCGATTCGGCGAACAAAAAAGCATCTGATATTTTCATTTCTTCGACGAGGTCGAGAATACCCTGCGGGGTTGTACCATCGTCGCCCATAATCGGGTTGCCACTGCTATCGACTCGCACTGCTTGCGTCCCGTCCCGCTTCACATGAGGACGAACGGCACGTATTATATGCTCGACGGCGCGATCATTGCGAGCTTGTGCTTTAATCGCGGCATCGCGTATCTGATTCTCGACGATATGCACATCGAGCGTTTGCTCTGCTTCACTGTGCCGCCGCTCGATGTCGGCAAGCTTCTCTTCGTATGAGGTTCGCATTGCCTCGGTGCGTTGATTGAGCAACTCGTCGATTTTGCCCTCAGAAAGCAAATCCTTCTCGGCCCGCTGTTGGACTTCGCTTTGAGCGGCATTTAATGCCGCCTCTTGCTCGGCCTGGGACTTCTTAAGGTCTTCAACCTCTCGATATAATGCCCGATTATTCGCTCGGAATTCGTTGATTTTTTCAGTGCTGTCAGTCGAAAGGTCAAAAGATCCAGACTCTGCGGATTCGACATAAAACTCGCGCAATGCCTCGGGCATCTCGTCCAGTTCGTCGGCGGTGATTCGCGTCTTAAGTGCCATACTTTTCCTTTAGCTCGGCCAAAGTGAGAGTGCGACCCTGCTGATCGACAAGGTCTTTGAGGGTGATCTTGCCATCGTTGTATAATCTGAGTCGCCCCGGTCCCAGGATGCGACGACGTTCTGCATCGGTCATTTGGTCAAACGTCGATTGGAAACTCGGGATCGGCGCGGGCTTGCCATCGATCGGAAACTCCTCGCCTCGCTTGACGATCTCCTCGTTTAATTCGGGATCGAGGACCGATTGCAATGCCTCCAAGCTCTTAAAGATCGGCGACAAGGTCGTGCGGCAATTAAAATGCCAGGGAGGTGGACCGGGGAAATGGATCGGAGTGCCGCGAAAGGGTCTGCCCGAATCCATATGCCACGCGAAGCCGTTGCGAGTGCGGCAGAGGACCGAGGTGCGCGAATCGAGGACGGCATTGGCCTGTATGCCTCGGATCGTGTCGCCGTTGCGTTTATACGTCGCGAGACGCGCCGAGTTCGTCACGGCATCGGTTGCGGTGCGGACGATCATCTCGGCACCCCGCTTGCTCTTCGCCATAACGCCATCGCGAAACTGCAAAGCGCGATTGCCGCGAATGATGCGAAGCATATCGTCGAGCGTCTGGTCATTTTGCACCGCATAATTAAGTCCATCTCTTACGTTGCTCTTGGTCCCATCTCTTTGCCGATCCCAACGATCGCGGATCGAGGTGCCGAGCGAGTCATTCGGCGCGAGCGTTGTCTCGACGATCTCCAGGGCCACGCTTTTTGGCAAGATATTCGGCGCGATCGGCGCGCGAAATACCCGACTTGATATTGTGCTTACCGCTTGAGACTCAGCGACGGCAAACTCTCCCAGTGATCCGATCGATTCAAGTGCCATTGCCGCATATGTCCGATCGATTGCCTCATTGACCCGGTCGAGTAATTGCTCAAGATCGCGTTTGCTCCTCGGCTCGGCCCTTTTGATCTCGGCGACGATCTCGATCTGCAGGTTGTTGATCGTCGAAAAAGCGTCCTTAATCTGGCCGTTTTGGTATCGGACGAGATCGAGATCGTGCTTCGTCAATTCTTGCTCGACCCGCTCGTTGATGTTCAATTTATCCCTCGGCTTGCATTACGCTCTGGATCGATTGCTGTAATTCGATCAATTCCCGTTCCTCTTGCGGTTCGACCCCTGGACGCAGCAACTCGCCCCGGTCATAAAGGAACATCAGATTATCGACCGACATATATCCTTGTTGAGCGATCTGCATTAATTTGAGGGCTTGATCTGCGTCCATCTGCTCGCCGAAGAAATCCTTGTTCAGAATGACCTCGACCCCCTCGGGATATACCCCGAGCCAAGCATTGAGCAATCCCAACGCTTGCGTCAGACCGCGATCGAGCGACTCGGTAATGCCCGCGAGAGTTGCTTGATCGCCCGCCGTTCGCAGACGTATCGCCGCCGCCGCTTCTGCGGCGTGTTTGGGTTTCTCCAACAGGCGACCGCCGAGTGCGGCCATTTTCGCCTCGTCCTCGCTCAACGCATCCCGCATCGCGCCGAGTCCCTCGCCTTTGAATTCCAGAAATGACGCTTTCGCGTCTTTGTCCTCACTCCACCACGCCGCGCCTGGGCCGATGCGATACCCCTCGTTTGATTTCGGGAATCCCGCCGCGACCGGGGTCGGCAATCCCGTATAATGCAGACCGTGATTGTAATCGCACGATAATCGCCAGTGGTGCAGATTAACGTCCACCAGATCGAGCAGGGGCGGGCGATCGACATCAAGCCCGACGGTATTGCTGTTAATGCAGATAAACGGGATATACTCCAGATTCGCGCCCGAGATCGTCGGATAAAGTTCCTCGACGAGTACGTACCGCTCGCGGTTGCCCCCGGTCGATTCAGTGACTTTGACGTATACCCGCACCGAATAAATGCCATCCTCCAGAGCTAGTACTCGGATTCGGTGCTGATCTTCCAATTTGAACGGATCATTCGGATCGGCGACATGGCCCGATTCGGCGAGGGCGACCATCGTCACGACAGACCGCCCGCCGATACGCTCGACCCGCCAGTTGATAATATTCTCGGCCAGATACGGGACCAGATACGGGCGATTCTCTTCATCGGAATAATCGCAGAGCAGACCATACCGCCCGACCGTCAGCACCTCGCGCATCGCCATCTTTGCGACCGAGTCAAACGGCAGATCGGTCAAGGTTGCATCTGAGAGCAGATCGTCGGCGGCACCCGCTTCGATTGAGGGCGGGCGGCGAAATGATGCGCCGACCATGCCCTGGACGGTCCTCGCCGTGGCGTTGAAGAACAGGCCACGCCGCAGATAATTGACGTACTCGGTCGGGGTCTGCGTATCGAGCGGGGTCACGTAATCGGCACCCCTCGCAATAATCGCCTCTTGTCCCTCGTATGCGTCGCGGCATTTCTGCCAACTCGGTGCCATCTCTTCGTACGCCGGGGCGGTCGTCTCAACTGGCATTTACAATCCTCTGATCCGTGTCATGCCGCCCTCGTTCGCGCCGAGCATAAGGTCGGTCAATGCCCATACCATCGCGTCAAGACGGTCGGGCGAGTCTGTGGTATCTGGCGTATACGTGCAAAGCTGGTCCTCAAGGGCCGCAAACATCCCGCAATGGTGGACGCGCCCCTGCTCGTATAAAGCGGCGATCGGCTCGGCGCGGGTCATTTTGCCTCTTGCCGCCCGAACGCCCTTGTATGAGGCGTTACGGTCCACGGTGCGGATCGTATGCTCGACCATGTCGCCGCCCTGGTTGATCTCGGCGACGATGCGGTCGGCATTATGTCGGTAATATGCTTTCAATGCTTCGCTTGCCCATTCTTGCGGCGTAAAATGCCCCGATATATCCTCGATCACAAAAGCCTCGTCGCCGAGCTTGCCGCAGACGACGATCCCGGTTTCGTCGGCATCCTCGCCCGAGGTGACGGCGGGATCGATACCAACGACAACCCGCTCGCACTGAGGAGGATTTGCGCGGCGGGAGTCGTCGATATGCGCCCGCTGCCATAAGGCACCCGGCACATCGTCCAGTATCTCGGCGTGTAATTCTTGCCGCCCGAGTCGAGTTCCCTCGTATCGGGCAATGATCCGTTCCGCAAAAGACTCGGCCAGATTCGGCAGGTTCGCGTATGTCGAGCCTCTCGTCGTCCGTACGAGGCGATCGTCGATCAACTCGCGTATTATCCCAATCGGGCGCGGGGTCGTCGTGACGACCGCCTGGGGCGATTCTCCGAGTCTTAAGCCCAAGTCGAGATTACTCCACGTATCGTCTGCATATCTGTATTTTGCCAACTCATCGAGCCATGCGCCATCGTGTTGTGGGCCGCGCAACTGGTCGGGTTCGTCGCCCGAGTAACAGGTCGCGACCGCTCCGTTGCTCCAAGTGATACGGCGTTTGCTTGGCTCGTATAAGGGGCGATCCTGGCCCGATACGGCGAGGATGCCACTCTCGCCCTCAACCATAACGTCGCGCACATCGGCTTTGGTTTCGCCGACCAGAGCGATCCGCTTGCGACCCTGTCGAACCTGTTGCAGTACCCACTCGGCACCGCATCGGGTTTTCCCGAATCCGCGACCCGCGAGGATAAGCCATACCCGCCACTCGCCGGGAGGTGCCAACTGATCGGGACGCGCCCAAAACCGCCAATCATTATATATCTCTTCAGCCTCGACCGGGGTCAGCACCCGCAGAACCGTCGCCCGATCCGCTTCTGGAAGCGAGGCGATCGATTGCGCCAGTGAGTTTGTCGAGGGCATTGCCGCCGTCATGTATCGTCGTCTCGTTGTGCGTTTCGACCCGATCGGTTTGGTTCAGCCTGTTTTTGCCCAACCAGACCAACATCCCGGTCTTGCCCTTCATCGCCGATTCATATTGCGCCCGCCGTATCGAGACATCGCCCTCGGCGACCCCCTGCTCGTATGCGTCGCGGTATTTCTTCTCGCGCATCCGAGCCGTCAACGTCGTGCGCCCGATCTTCAGCACTCCCGCGATCTCGTCCCAGGTGCATCCGAGTCGCGCCAGTTGCCGCACTTGCTCGGGATCGACCTCGATCTTCTTTCGCGGCATTCCGACCTTCCCGCCTTAAACCATTATTGAGAGAACCACTTAAGCCGCCTCGCTCTGCTCAAGCACCGCCGTCTTGCCCGTATAATCCTCCCACCGCTTGACGATCACATCGACATACTTCGGCTCGATCTCCATGCCGGAGCATCGGCGACCCTGTTTCTCGGCGGCGATGAGAGTCGCGCCCGAGCCGAGATAACAATCAAGGATTATGCCATCTTCAACGAAAAACTCGTCAATGATCTTTGCGAGCATCTCGGACGGTTTCTGCGTTGGATGGACTCGCGTTTCGCGTTCTCCCTCTTGCACCATCCCGAGCCAAGTATGGCGAATGATTCGCGTCACGATCGGCAGATTTGACCATGCCAGTTCGCAATCGCTGTAATTGTCGCGCCACTCATCCCTGCATTTTTTATCCCAAACAATCCAACCCTTTTGACTCGGCAGTTTGTCGGCGTAATAATTCGCACCCCAAAGAATAAGCGACTCGCTCAACGCAAAAAGGTGCGACGGGCTAAATGGCGCATCATCCCCTTTAATCTTTTGATATTCTCCACGCTTCACCACTCCCATCGTCGCCGAATACGTGCCAGATCCGAAAGGCTTTGAATTGCCGACCCTTTCCGATTTTACAACGTCAATCCCATAAGGCGGGTCATGCAATCCGTATCGAGCCACCTCGCCGCCCATTAGCTTTTCAACATCGTCCACACTCGTCGCATCGCCACAAAGCACCCGATGGTCGCCAAGCACCCAAAGGTCGCCCCGTTGCGTCGTCGCCTCTTCTGGCACCTCTGGCACCGCCTCGGGATCTCCTGGCGGCACCTCGGGGTCGCGGATAAACTCATCGAGCCAGGAGTCGAGATCGAGGTCGGGCAAATCGGGAACGGTCCATTCCTCCAGATCGATCCCGGTGCCGTCAAGGAACTCATAAAGCCCCTGACCCTCGACGCGCCCATACCGCGAGACGATGGCGAGCAATTTCTCTTTCGCATCCCGCTCGTTCTCCGCGACGATCTCAACGACCGGGATACCGCCGTCAATCGTCCATCCCTCGGTGCGTATTACTCTGACCCTCTGATGCCCGTCGAGCAGTTTCCACTTGCCCGATCCGTTGCGCCAAGCAAAGCAAGGGACAATAAACCCCTTTTCGGTGATACTCTGCTTGAGCTTGCTGTATTCGGTCTTGCCGAGCGATTTCAGCCCGCCCTGGAATTCCTCGATCTTGTCGAGCGAAACCCTGTCGAGCTTGCCCTCGGGGTCACAGGTGACCGGGATCATTTGCGGCGGTATCCTCTCGCCCGAGCCGCCCGAGCAACCGAGCGGGCTTTGCGTTTGGTCTTGTACGGGCCGCGAGATCCCCAATAATATCCTTTTGCGGTTCGTCGAATTGGCATTATGTCCTGTTGTCCCATCGCGCCGTTGATCCGCGCAGATCGAGGTGGACAAACGTATCATACAGCCCGATCCCGTCGAATCCGATTTGATCCGCTTGATCGGCGAGCAGTGCGATCGCCTCGCGTTGCCGATCGGGTGGCGGCGTATGTGCGACTCTGACCCCTCGCAGATTCGGCGACAGGTCGGTCGCGAATAGCATATGCTGAGAAGTCTCAGCCCCTCCGATTGCCTCGTTGTGCTTCGCCGAGCGAAACCCCGAATTGATCGCAATGGGTGCTTGCCACCAATCCCGCAATGTCTGGACCTTGACCATGTGATCGAAAAACCGATCGCTTGGCTCAAAGCCCGCTAGTACCTCGGCCCAGGTGAAATTTGGTATATCCTCGCGTATTATCATACGATCATGAATTTCGCCCGAAAAAGAGAAAGCGGTCCATTGCTCCACCACAAGCAACGAACCGCTTCAGCCTCTGACAGGCGGGAGCGTCCGACTAAATTATCGCGTTATGTCAGAGGGCGGTCGGTCGCTCATGTTTGAAACTCTGCGGGATCAGAAACAAAAACAAGGGGAAAAATCAATAATCGTGCTTTCTTTGCCTGACAAGGCAAAGACTTCGCTCTTTTTTACTTGATTATGTTTTATTGGGATTATAAATTATCACGAAACAAGTTTATAAAACGCCTTGGCAGAGGTTGTTATGTCGATCGCAAGCCCGCAAGTCTCGACCCGCAATAACCGCAAATACCCGACCGTCCTCGGCGCATGGCTCGATACGCAGGGATTGACCCCGAACGCTCTGGCGCAACGGTGCGGCGTGAGTCCGAGGGCGATATATAATCTCCTCGACGAGCGGGATAAATTCTCGCGGGAAATCCTTAAAAAGGTTTCGCTGCATACGGGATTGTCGATTGACGCACTACTATCGACCGAGGAAACCGACTATACCATACAAGTCGAAGACTCGCGAATTTCGGCGATGATAAGCGATATATGCTCGCACCTGCACGACTCTCAAAAGTCTTCGCGACTCCGTAAATACGTGCATCCAAATTTTCGCTGCTTCTCGCCGCATTTCAAAAACCCCAGGACTGGATCGAATCCGATCGGTTGGGACGAAATGCTGGCCGCAAACAAGCCACTGATGGATCGACGAATCACTATCGTCCCGTTGTCGAGCCAGTACATATCGTTTGATGGAACAGAGACGGATTCGCGGTCGATCATCGTATTCTTGCGATCGATCGAAATTGATGCAGTGCCGTCGGCGCGATACGAGGATACGTGTCTGATTCTCAAACTCGATAAAACGCTGGACGAAATGAGTATCGTCGAAACGCCAAAGATCAGAGGCTGGTGGTGGTGCAATATACCCAAGAGCTTGGAAATTCGACGATCTGATACGAAATTGGGAGAAAATGAAATTGATTTAATGAATCGACAGTAAATCGTTCACAAACAGTAATTTACTGTCGATTTTTCTTGATCTTTATCGTTTGACGTTATATATTTGATACATGGCCGAGATACGGCCATAAAAAAAGCCCGCCGAGTGCGCAAACACTCGGCGAGCGAAGAAAGAATTCCCACCCTCTGACAGGTAAGGATTTTCTTTATGTATAAGAATATAGTAAATCCCGACCTCGCGAACAAGCGGAAAAATTGCACGTCAGTGCAAGCAATCTCCGCGCCCACGTTGCGCGAGCATCTCGCCGCCGCCGATGCGAGCGAGATCGAGTATCAAATCCTCATCAAATCATTTTCCGATCGTCGATCCGCAGCAAGAAAGCGGGTCGCACGATGACGTTTGCCAATCCTCCAAAATCGAAGCCTCGCCCGATACGTTGCACCCGCAGACGTTGGTCTGCCTGGGATGTGACGCTCTGGATACTGACCGGGACACTCGTCGCCCATCTCGGCCCGCAGTTGATCCGATTGATCGAGGTGACTCCATGACCCCCGTTGAGAAGTATGCCGACCTCTGCAATCGCCTCGACTGGCATCGGGACGGCAGACCCTCGTATCGGCGCGACCTGTTGATCCGCTCAATCCAGAGAGAGATCGACAATTTGATCCGCGACAATCCGCAATTTTTCCCGAAGATCGAGAAGGCAGGGGTCGAGGATGCTAACTGCATCGCTTGCCATCGGGAATCTGGCGACGAGGAACTGGTCGCTGTTGATAATGTCGGTCTGCTCTGTCAAGGTTGCTACGGCGACGGGGTGGCCGATCACAATACGCATATGGCACTATACAGCCACTAATGGAGACAACGAAATGAATAATCAATCTGAAACTATCGGCGCACTTGCGGGCGCACTCGCGAAAGCTCAAGGGTCGCTCAATGCGGCATTGAAAGATTCGCAGAATCCTCACCTCAAGAATAAATACGCAGACCTCGCGGCAGTATGGAAAGCCGCTCGCGAGCCACTGTCCGACAATGAACTCGCGGTAATCCAGACGACCGAGCGAGGTGAGGGCGGTCAATATCTGGTCACGACCCTGGCGCATTCCTCGGGCGAGTGGATTCGGGGCGAGCTTGCGATCAGTTCCTCGGGCGGCAACAAGGGAGTCAATCCAGATCAAGCCCTCGGATCGTCCATCAGCTATATGCGAAGGTATGCACTCGCCGCGATCGTCGGCGTAATACAGGACGACGACAATGGCAATGCGTCCTCGGGCAACAACGGGCATCGGGCAAATGCCGAGCCGCAACCCTCCAACGACGGTGCAAAGCGCGAATTCGAAAGAAATCGCTTAATCGCCGCGATTGTGAAGGGCGAGGATCTGCTCGCCCTCAATGAATTTGAGCGACCGAATTCCCGAAAAAAGCATCTCGGCGATACCGACTTAAACAAGGCATCGGTCAAGGATCTGGAGAGATTCCGCGAGCATCTCGGCGATAAGTGGCGCAAGAGGGTCGCCCAGGATGCCGCCGCGACATTGGACGGCGAAGTCGTTGAGGAGGCTCAATAATGGCAAAAGGAAGCGTCAACAAAGTCATATTGATCGGCAATATCGGGAGCGATCCCGAGGTCAAGACGACCCCGAGCGGTGTGCAAGTCGCCAATTTCAGCCTCGCGACGACCGAGTCGTGGACCGACAAGGCGGGCGAGCGTCAAGAGCGGGCCGAATGGCATCGGCTAGTACTCTGGCGCAAGTTGGCCGAGATCGCGGGTCAATATCTCAAGAAAGGCGCAAAGATTTATATCGAGGGCAAGTTGCAGACCCGATCCTGGGAGGACCAGAGCGGTCAAAAGCGATACACGACCGAGGTCGTCGTCGATCAAATGGAGATGCTCGACGGGAAGGGGCAAACAAAGAATCTCGACGAAACGCCATACACTCGATCCTCTGATTATGATGGAGTTGAACCCGCTTCGGACCCTGCAGGGTCTGGTTCCGACGACGACGATCTGCCGTTCTGAAAATGGTCTGGTTTACCAAGACAACGACTGATGTGCTTTTGGCGTGTGATGCGCCGAAATGCACGTCGGTCATTACCCAGGACGCGAGCGGGATCTCTGCCGCCTCGGAATACGCTCGCGCCCACGGTTGGAAAGTCGGCGGCATGGCGTATTGTCCCGACCACGTTGATCTGATGCCCTTTGCGCCGATCCTGGGCGGGGCAAAGGCAAAGAAACGACGAGCGGAAGTATTAACAAATCACCCTCTGGCGAAGGAATATACAGGATGATCTCAACAGCAACGCAACGATGGGGTCGCATGGATTTCGCGGTTGCACAACGCCGCGATATATCCGCGATCGCAAAAGTGGTTTATGCGGTTTTAAAATGCTATGAAAACGATGAGACGGGCCGATGCGATCCATCGCAGAATATGGTCGCAGACGATGCGGGTACGAGCATTGGGTCGGTCAAACGGTCGATCAAGCAACTGGTCGATGCGGGTATAATCGAGGTAAATCGAACCCCAGGATCGTCGCGAAATGCGTATCGATTCCTCGATTCATGGGTCCAAAATGATACCACAGGGGTCCAAAATGATACCTCCATGAGTCCAAAATGCGACCTCCATGAGTCCATTTTGATACCTCCAAGGGTCCAAAATGATACCTCGCTCCATAATAATGTTGATAAGAACAAGAAAAGAACAGAAAAGACCAGTACAAGCGCGGGCGCGATTATACCCGACGATCCTGGGTTTGTACAACCCACTTCTGAGCAACAGCAGATCGCTCGGGAGATGATCCACCGATGGGACACCCTTTATCCGCATACGTCACCTGTTGCCGATCGAATTGGCGACGAGTTGGCAATGCAAGCACTCCAGACCATCCACAATCTCGATCGCGACCAGATCGAGGCGATCGTCACTGGCATCGGCGAATCGGGCAAGATCCAATTTTGGAAACGACCGAAAAATCTGACTCGGCGAAAATCTGGATCGGACGACGAGCCATACGTGTGGCAAGAGATACAGAGCGAGGTCGCCGCCATCGAAGCGGATAAAACGCCCGATTGGTTGCGTGAGCTTGATCGGGCAGAGGTGGCGAGATGACTCTCAACTCAGACTCGGCCCACTGGCTCAACGACAAACTCTCTGCGTCATATGGTACGAAATACAAACCCAATCTCGGACGCGAGCTGTACGACGAATTCCGCGACCAAATTACCGACTCGCAGTTGAAAGAGGCGATCAAGCGGCATCGGAAAAATCAAACCGAGCAAAGGGACGGCACCCCGATCGGTTCCTGGCCTCCGACCATTGCCCACGTCGAGCAACAGTTGACGCGAATGTTTGAGGAAAAAGTGCGGGAAAGGCAAGCCGCCGAGAAAAAGAAACGATCTCAAGAATCTGACCAGACTTATTCCCAGGCGATGAAATCCGAAATCTGGCGCGATGAGATTCGCAAGGGGGCGAAGATCCGCGAGGCATTGCGGAAGAAATTTCATTTGCAGAGTCGCCGAGCCGAGGACGAGAAACTGGTCATGGATACGCTCGATCTGATGCGCGACGATCGAGGATTGATCGACGATATACGGCGAGCAATCGAAACGGCGGCGAAATTGATAATATCCCGCGACCAACAAACAGCCGCAAAAGAGGCGGCGTAATGGGGCATAAATTGGGCAATACATCGAACAAATTGAGACACAGGGAGGGTAAATCGTCGAGCGAGCGAAACCTCCAGTGCGGATACGAGCGACTCGCGTTGACATTGGTCGCTCGCGCTAGTGATGACTATCGAGATGTGTCTCGGAAGTTGCGCGATTCGACGTTTCGCAACGAGCGCGAGCGTCGATCTTTGGAGTCGCGCAAGCGGTATCACGCCGCCGAGTTGCAACGCCGGGATTACGTCGTCAATCGGCTCCTGGATGCGATGCCCGTATTTGCGGATGTATCTGGCTCGGATCTGGTCGAGCGACTCGACCGACTCGTCGCGGAGGGTCGATAATATGACCCGCGACCTCCTCAACTCTCTGCTCGATCATGCGGAGCAAACTCGCCGGGTTTGGGACAAGAAAAGTAAACATGACCCCTGGATCGAGGTTGAGGAGGTCGTGCCGTGTTCCGAATCGACCGCAGTCGTCACGTTTCTGAAAGAAAGCGGGATGCGGGTCGTGGTTTTCGCGTACCACATCCGATCTGAGACAGGAAAATGGATGCACTTTTTTCCGACGTACGAGCATCTTTACGGTCTGAAAAATGACCGCCTTTTTGAAACGATGGATCGGGTCGAAGAGAAAAACACCCGAATCCGATTAAAGCAACGGGCAAATCCTTTAAACGATGCGCCCCAAATGAAAGTGATGAGCAATGGCACATAGATATTACTCCGTCAAAGATGCCGCGACGATCCTCGGCATTGAACCGCAGAAAGTGCGAGCGATGTGCAGAGAGAAAGACCTCCCGGCGATCAAGCCTCCTGGCACCCGAGATTGGCGAATTCCGATCTCGGACATGGAGGAAATCCTCTGGCATTTGGAAGAAAAGGCCCGATCCGAGTATCGGGAAAATCGCCAGTTGCAAAAAAATCTCGCATATATGGGACAAACGGCGACAGTATAATGCGTCAACGGTTGTCCCGATTGGAATCGATGCGTATCTCTGGACATTATCAAGACGAAACGAGGTCCACAGACCGGGAAATACCCGAGCGCATCGAAAGCGGCAGGGGGGAGCGAGGGAGACGCTCGGGGAATCCCCTGCCGCAACCCATCAACAATTTTTCGATCGCGTCGAACTGGGGAGTGCGATGCGACAATTCGCAGAGGGCGAGCGTCACCGAGGACTCGGACCAGTTGCGTCAATACCCCTTTAAGGATAAACGGTCTGGCTCGATCCTCTCTTGAGGTGATCGCGATGACCCCTCTGCGTTAATTATATTTGAGGATACAATGGATCATTTACGACCGAAATACATGACCCCGGCAGAGGCGGCGAGGCATCTGCGTTGCTGTCGGCAGACGATTTATAAGCGGATTCATCGCGGGCAGATCCCGCACCGTCGTTTCGGCGACGCGATTCTCATACCCGTAAGCTATCTTGAGGAGGATGCGACATGGGAAAACAACGACGCAAGCGAGGCAATTACGCCGAGCGAAAAAACAAGGACGGTACTCTTTCCCGATTCAGTATCCCGACCATAAGAGGCAAACCGAAGTGGGTTAAGATCCCCAATTTGCCCGAGTACGAGGGCAAGCGAGGGGCGCGGCGGCATCTGGAACACTGCCGCCAGGAATACGGCGGTGATTGGGCGACCGAGACTTTTTCCCAATCTGCCGCCGCCCATCTGAAATTTATCGAGGGCGGCACTTATGGGACGTATCGAGTACGCGAGCAAGCGATACGTATCCACCTCGACCCGCATTTCGGGCGCAAGCGGATTGCTGAAATCAAGCGGGCCGATGTGCAAGACTTTATCCGACTCAAGGCATCGAGCCTCTCGGTGCGATACGTGCGACTCAATCTGGTCGCGACCCTGCGGGCGATATTACAGCCGTATGTCGCCGACGACCGTCTCCCGCGCAATGCCGCCTCGGGATCGCCCGCCTTTCAATACCCGCCATCGCAGAAAGCCCGCAAAAAGCTCGACGGATCAATCACGATAAAATCATCTGCCGATGGGCGCACTCTGATCGACGGCGGGCGAGCATTGACCCGCGATGAGGTTGCGCTATTGTTGACGCATAGCTCGCCCCAGTACTGGGCGTTATTGTTGACGATGGTATATACGGGGATGCGCCTCGGCGAAGTCCTGGCGATGCAATGGTCGTATCTGAACGAGGGCGACGAGGGACTCGGATCGTATGCGGTCGAGTACAACATTGACAAGCGGGGTCAATTAAGCGAGGTCAAGACTCGATCGAGCCGAGCCACGATTGCCCTCTCTGCGGTCGTCGTCGAGGCATTGCGCGAGCAACGTGCCAGGGTCGCCCAGGCCAAGCTCCTCGCGGGCAAAGATTGGACCGACCTCGACCTGGTCTTTCCGCGACAAGGATTATGTAAACATTGGGGCAAGCCCCAGGCACAGAATCCGATCCGAAAAGCACTCGGTCGCGCATCAGAGCGGGCCGGGATCGGTCACGTACGCCCGCACGATCTGCGGCATACGTGCGCGAGTTTGCTCATCTCCGAGGGGCTAAATATCAAACAAGTATCCTCGCACCTGCGGCACTCGTCGGTCGGGGTCACGCTCGACACATACGGGCACTTATACCCCGCCGATCGCAACGAGGTCGCTTTTGCGATGGATCGAGTCCTCGGGATCGCTCAAAATGGATAAAATTGGGCTTTTTCGGGAGTTTTTGAAGATCCGCAATAGATCGAGATGAATTTCAGGCGATTATTGCATTGTTATTAAGACACTTACGAGCAGACACACCGCCATCTCCATCAAGGCGACCATATCCGTCGCCCTGTATCGATCGGTGTCGAATCGTCTATACAGTATAAGTATTTTTACTTGATCGCGTATCGATCCGTGCCGATCCGTATCGACAAAAATAATAGATCCGCAATAGATCGAGGAAAGCGGGACAATCGCGGGCGGGAATCATGGCGCGGATTGTCCCGCTTTTCTGTGGCTCAAATTATTTTTAATCTTTCTTTGATTTTGTGCTTGACATTCAAGATTCCCGATATATATTTAAAGCATGATCGAGATGCAAAACATCAACCCACCCTCTGACGGAGATACGAAAATGAGAAAGTTGACCGAAAAACAATATGCAGGATTTGCGCGACTCAATCAGCAGATACAGCGGGCAATCGAATCGGACGGATTGAAAGAATCTGAGGATCTGCAAAAATTGAAAATGAAATGGAAGGCAAACGAAAAGATCATCGGCAAGACTTGTGATCAAATCGCGTGTGATGTCGCGGGTCATAATTACCATGAGTATTTCGCCGCATTGGAACGACAGGAGCAGCACCGGGCGAAAATTAAAGCAGCGCAATCCGAAAAAGAACACCGACAAAACTTACTGGATCGAATTGGCGATATGCAGGACGCATTGACCCACGCCTCGGGAATCATCGACAGTGAATCCACTGATGGGTTGTGCATACATTCCCTTGAAAAAGTATCGGCTCAAGCAGAATGCCTCGTCAAAGTTATTTCTGATAACGCCAGAATGAGGAACTCGCAGACTGCTGACCCCCATACCAACGGTGAATTTGACGATTACGTCGCAAGCCTTCGCGCATAAGCCGAAACACCCCTCGGGGTGTCTGACCGGGGCTGATCTCCCGGCACTGACGAGGCAGATCCCTCACACCCTCTGACGGAGATGAAACGATGAACTTATCAAAAGCGCAACTGGAAGCGATCAAATGGGCAATCGAATATACAATCGTGGGAATCGAAGCGTATTCTGACTTTGACGAAGATCTTGAACGGAATGAAATCCATACGCAGTTGCAAGAAATTAACAGAATCATGGACAAAGGCGCGGAAATAGTCGCGTATTTGCGCCGTCGCGAAGTATAATCTCAACCATCAACCCACCCTCCGACAGGAGACAGAACGATGGCGAGAAAACTCGGAAAAACACAAGCGGCAGTACTTAAACACCTTCAACGCCACGGGCGATATTATTTCGGATGTGGATGGTATTGGAACAACAAATCGGGAACAATCAGAATTTTGGAATCCCTTGTTCGCCGAGGGCTTGTCGTAAAAGTCGTAAAAGACCCCGGCCTCGATCCCTTAAACGTTGACCCGATTCTTATTAAATATTTTCCTGTCAAAACTGAGGAGCAATAAATTGACTGACAACGATAAACGACTTGAGCAGGTTTTCGCCGATCCGCAGATGGAAATTGACGTGTCTTTGGCAATTTCCATCTGTGAAGAACATGGAATGAAAATTGAGTTGGACCCCTGGACCGTGCGCTATAAAGGCAAAGAGGGCAAATATATCGTACACCTTCTCACTTGCATAAATGGGGTGCGGCAAACGAGCCGAGCAGACGAGAACGATCTCGTTTTCAGAGCAAAGAGGATTCAGAGAGAGGGAGGATACTTCCGCGCCGATGGAACTCCTTTCAGCAAGGCCAGAGGAGCAATAAATTGACCGACAATACTCACGGCGGCAAGCGTCCTGGCGCGGGCCGACCGCTCGGGCATGGCGAGCCGACGACCTCGGTTCAGATCCGCGTCCCGAATTCCCTGCTCGCCGCCATCGACGAGGCGGCGGCGGGCAGGGAGGTATCGAGGAATCAGATCATAATCGAGGCACTGCAAGCCTCGCAGAAATAACCCCACCCTCTGACAGGAGATGAGAAAATGGCAAACTCGCCCAAAAAACCAAAAAAATTCAGCCCGTATTTACTCGCACCAGGGGCCGAATTAATCGAGTGCATTGCGAAAATATCAGACGCTGAAATCGAACGAATACAAAACGAAATCGAGGAAAGCACTGCGCGATTAAAGAAATGGAAAGACCTTCGGAATCATCCCAGTATCGTCATATGCCGCCGCGACGACGATGGTGAATATTGGGCGGCAGATTAATCGAAAGAACAACCCCACCCTCTGACGGGACAAAATAAGCGGGTCGGCGATTATCTGCCGACCCGCTTTCGTTTGCCCTCAGATGCGCCTCAGTCGCCCCAGGCATCGACGATCGCTTGTCCGAGGATATACGCCGCCGCCACGATCGCCGTCGGCCACAACGCCTCCTGGGGCGCGGCAGACAAAGCCACGCCGCCGCCGACCGCAACGCCGAGCTTGCGACTAATCACCTTCTTGAGCAGATCCATTTAAATCTCCCGATTGCGCCCAGGTCAATGCTTCGATCTGACCCGCCAGATGCGCCCAGACCGAGTCTGATTGTGCCAACTCGTTGAGCCTCCTCTGTTGAGCCTCTTGCAATTCGGCGATCTTAGCCTCGATCCCTGGCGCGGTTGTTGCGTCTGTCATTTGTGCGTCTCCTGTTTTGCCGCTTGCGGCAGTGGTATTTGATCAAGCGGTCGCTCGATCCTCAAAGATTTAAGTTCTGAATTCGGCAACTTGAGCAATGTCCCGCCCGTCACTGTGCCGTCCTCCTCGATCTCGTACAGGTAAAATGTGGTTGAGAATATCCCGGTCTGAGCAATGCGGGCCGCTCGCCGTGTGCCGTTGGTCTGAATCCAACAAACAGCGTTCTCGTTGTAATCCGAGCCGATAAATATCGCCAATCCCGCTAGTGCGTTCTCAATCGAGGATCGCAGAAAGAGCAGTGCAAAACCCACGATCGCCCAGGCCGCATATTGCTCGACGAGGACGGCAAGACCCGATTGCTCGCCGAATTGCCGAATCGCTTGCTCTGCCGCCGCCTCGTCCATTCGACCGAATCATTTGCTGTTGGGGTGTGCTGCTTTATATGCCCACGCAAACAAAGCCGTCATTACAAACGTCAACGTCGATACCATTGCCTCATGTGTCCAGAAGGGTTCGTATTGACGACCGCCAGGCCATTGGTTCGTCGCTTTGCATAGCTCAAAAAAAAGACTCACCGTCACGGCGGCACCCGCAGACCAGTATCCCGCTTTGGATGCCTCTTCTCGCGCTTTTTGTTTGCGCGAGATCGTGACCAGATCGCGCCGTACGCGCTTGACCTCCGTCTTCGCCTCTTTGGCTTCGTTGTATCGATCCCTTGAAAGCTCTTGAGAAACTCTGCGATTGCGCTTGCACTCGTCCAGTTCTTCCACTAGCGAGCGATAATATTCTTTAAGTTCCCCATAGCTCGCAGTGTCATCGGGATCGCGAGGTCTTCGTCTTCGATTCACGTTTTGTCTTTTTCTCTGCAACGCACCCGGCAAACACCAGCGCAACTGAAAATGCGACAACGCCACTCGCAAGCATCGTGAAAGCCAAATGGCAGTTAGTCACACCAGATCCGAAACATTAGACACTGCGCCTTGCGTCTTAAGATTAGCATACGCCACGTTAACTGGATCGCTTGGCTCAGTATCGCTAACGATCTTGAACCGACTTACATCTGGCGCAGCTAATCGCGTGTCTGGATCACTGTTACGTGCAGACGCATCAACGTAGCAATGCACTCCATACGTCAACTGCCATTTGTTCTGATTGTCTCCAGATTCAGTAATTTTCTTCAAGCTGAGATCGCAAATACGTAGATACGCATTAGTTGCTGTTAGTCCACCCATCGTTTGAATCGTACCTTGTAATGCCATCTTTAAGCCTCCAACTGTAATAGCCGCGCTTCGAGTGCGGCAAGCTTATCTTCGTAGAAATCTTTAACGTCTTGCAACTGCTGATGGACCTGTCTGATTGCACCGTGGTGGAGCATCGACAATCGAGTGTAGTTGATCATGCCTCGTGTTTTGCCGTTCTCTTCTCGGAGCGAACCTGCTCCAATGATGCCAATTTTTTCGAGGTACGGTGCATCGTATTTCATCGCTTTGCCGAATGTATCTGGAACCATTGTAGCCTCAATATCATGCAGCATCGCAATATCATCGTGTTTATCAAACGTAGTCCATGCGCTATCCGCATGACCATCACCATCGGAGTCAAAAATAAATCTTGCAGTTTCGCGGTTGGTGATCACAAATAAATTTTCGTTAGCATCGAACGCATGTACGTCTGTGCCGTTCTTTTCCGCGCAATCCCAGTACACCGCACCGACTGCTGAAGTGCTTTTTGTCGTATCGCCAGAGGTCGCATTTGCGGCAAGGACAACCGCTTTTGAACCTTCAGTAAATCCGCTCGTCCTTATCCCACCTTCGGTACCATGAGCGATACTCAGCGATCCGAAACAATCCGTATCAGTCAGACTGGTCATGCCGTGCGCGACATCGGCATCGGTGATCTTTATCGCATCGCTCTGTGTGTATAGAATTTCCAAGTTTGCGGTCCGACCTGCTGGAATAACCCCAAGGCCAAGCCCCGTTGCATTTAGATTCATGCTGACAGCATTCCCGGCAGTGGCAAAACCCATTAGATCCGAAGATTGAGTGTATTGGATCAGCCCTCGCCACTGATCTGGATCACCTGCCCCATCACCAAACGCAAGTCTTCCAATACCACTCGCATTGGTAATTATTGAGACTCCGCTACGAGTCGGAGTACCAGACGTATTGCCAACAACAAGCGTAGTTCCAGAGGCATCGCTATAGTCTTCTGGATCGGTGATATTGATGCCGACCTTGCCCGATACCAACGCCATTGTATCTGTAAGCGTTCCGGCTGTTGTAGTACGAAACTTGATCGACCCGTCTTCAGTTCCATCAGTAACATCGTCAGTGTAAGCCTTCATGTCACCAAATAATGTTTCCTCATCCGCTGAATTATCTGCGTAAAACCCAACAGATCCAATGGCGTCTGCATCCGCCGGAGAGGATCCTGTTTTGTAAAAATGAAGCATCCCTTCGTGCTGATCGGCAGCAGTATTTTCGATCTTGATTTTTGGATCACCCGCGCCAGAGCTTTTCAGATGCAATAAAGTGCTTGGCGCGTTCGTGCCTATGCCAATCCGATCCGTAGACGCATCTGCGAAAAATAGATTGGCTTCAGAATCGCCTTCTATACGAAAATCCTTATCCGCACCGGCTTCATTAAAGACAAACGATCCACCGTCAAAG
>VTLG01007582.1_pt1 | contig 43993 bp, 80 predicted proteins | sample 4694571 | NCBI WGS metagenome assembly VTLG01 (sample SAMN12604809, study PRJNA352737) | marine metagenome | biome: ENVO:00000447; feature: ENVO:00000209|ENVO:00000569|ENVO:01000036; material: ENVO:00002151; isolation source: viral sequences binned using virsorter ...
GATAGCAATGGATGGGTTTATAATACCAACCTATTTAATGAGGGTTATTACTATACAAATTTTGCAACAGATTGGCATAATAATTTAATCACCTTCGGTGAGGCTTCTTCCACTACAATGTCCCCACGTAAATATTTAGCCTCGGTGGCAAATAATGCAAATCAAGTATTAACTACTAGGGATGTTGATTTTGGACAACCGGGAATAAGGAAAAAAATATATAAGGTTATTTTGACCTACATCTCTAACGCTACCCAAGCAAATCCTATAGAGTATGCTGTTGATGGTAAACAAAGCTGGTCAGATATTACAACAGGAGATGGAACCATTACAACTGATGCTGGAGCCAGCGATACATTGCCCACAGCAAGCGCTTGGGATGTTGCTGTTTTTACACCTGCGAGTCCTATTACATGTCAAAGCATACAGCTTAGGATCAATCCTCCAAGTTCCGGACAATTTCAAATAAATGACATTACATTTGAATACAGAACACTTAGGCAAGGGTCTGTTTCGTAATGGATAGGGCAGTCAGGGGATTAGTAAATGCCAAGCAAGCTAACTTATATACGGAAGAAGAGGTATCTGTTGATAAATTAGCCGATGGTCAGGTTGTTATGTCTAAGGGTTCTGGTCGTCAACCCGTTTTAGCAATAAAGAAAGATGGGAAGGTATATAAGGCAAATATGTCTTATAATGGAAATCATGTGGTTGATAGATCACTCATAGCTCATACTATAAAGTATACCAATAAATTTATAGACTATCGTTGTTTTTCTCATAATTTTAATTTAGACCTTGACACAACAGAAATATACCTACCTTGGTATAATACTGGAGAACTTACAACACTGCGTCCAGCGGTAGGATTTCTAACTCCATTTAAAGCTACTTGTCATAAGCTAATATTTAAACCTCCTAACCTTGATGATAATGCAGATAACATAACATTTGCAATTAAAAAAATAGATAATGGAGATGCGACAACTGATTCTTTATGCAACTATACATATTCAACTACATTTGTAGATCACACGTCAGTCACAATCAATAAATCTGACTGGAGCGCCTCTCCAACTGTTGACGCTGGTGATGTTATTGCTATCACTGTTACAGCTTCGCATGCTGATATAGTAACCAGTGCAAAAGATTTTTGGGTTACTTCGGTTTGGAAAATGGAAATAGTGGTTTAGGATATGGAATGTTGAAATATTTTTTATTAAATTCAAAGGAATTATACCATGCATAATCAATCCCACATCCTATCAATGTTATTATCATCTGAAGATGAGGACTTCTCTATGGCAAACCCAGATAATCTTTTAAGTATGATGCAGTCTGGCGGACATGCAACTAGAGGTAGCGCAATGTTAGCTCAGGCAATGCAAAGACAAAGTGATATGAAAAAATTAGAATCGCACCAAAGGCAAGAAGCTGAAAGGCAAAGAAAAGGCCGTTTTTGGGGTTCTACTTTAGGAAAATTAGGTGGAATAGCAGGAGCCGCATTTTTTGGCCCTGTCGCTGGTGCGGCTATTGGCGAGGGCCTTGGTACTGCAATTGGCGATAGGCTTGGCGCGGGAAAAGCAAAAGATTATGATTCTAGCGGTACTGTTTTTGCTCAACAAGACTTTAGAGATGTAGATGAAGCTAGTAAAGATTATAGCAAAGGTATGTGGGAGCGCGCTGGTACGGCTGGATTAGAGGCGGGATTTGACGCTTTAACTGCTCCCGGTGGAGGATTATACGGAGACATGCATAAGAAGGCAGGCAATTTACGTGCTACTATGGCACATAGGTTGGGCCTTACAAGTTCTTCTATACCCTCTGTTGTACCAGATGAGATAATCGATGCAGGCATAGCTGATTCTTTTCTTGATGATGCTTCAATGTTTGATCGTTTACCTCTCCCCTCTTCTTACGACCCAAGATCACAAGTAGCTTTAGATATGGGTATGTTTGACCAACTTCAAAATGGCGGTTTGATTGGTATGCAAAATGGGGGGTTTGCTGAGGACGATAGATTCTTTAGAGATTCAGCTCCTTTGGTAACGGGGCCAGAAGAAACACAGGGCCAGTCTATGACCGAGTCTATATTAAGAGAAAGGGGAATAAATCCAACTCCTCAGCAATTAGCTTTATTTGAGGATTTTGACCCGACTGAATTACAACAAATTACCGAGGGATTACAACAAGGTTTATTGGCGGGTACGATGGGAGCTCAAGCTGATACAGCAACAACAAAATTTTCGGCTTCTGGCGCAAGTGAAGAAGAGAAAGCATTACAAAGAGAAGCGGCAGTCAAGCAAATGGGGTCTGCTAGAACAGGAGCATTGAAAGATTTTGAATCACAAATTTTAGGAACTTCCGCTGATTTTATAAATCAAGGTGCGGAATTTGCTATCGATTCTTCTGTTCCAAAACAACCACCAACAGGCGTTCCTAGTTCTACCTTTGGCCCTTCTTGGACTCAACAGGGGCCAGATGGAAGGCAGTGGGTTTGGACTGGTACTCAGTGGATAACCGGGGATTAAACAATGGCTAATGGCCCTAGGACAATATATAGTAGAAAACAGCGCTTGGCTCCCGGTCAGTACGAAACACCCCTTGCAGACTTTTTAGATAGATTGCCAGAGCTATATAACCGATATCAACAGAACCAATTAGCTCTTGAAAGGCAACAACTTGCAGAAAAAAGATATCAAGATGCGCAAGAAAAAGAAAGGAAGAGATATCAGGATAGTTTAATTCAACAAGAGTTTAATAATCACATGAAGATATATAACAGCTTAGATAAATCTTCTCAGAAAAAACAATATCTTCAAAAATTTTTACAAGAGCCTAAGTTTAAAAACTTTAATATTACAGCGTTGAATGATGCTACATCAAATGCTGTAAGGTTTGAAAATGATTATGACGATATGAGTTCTAGGTTTCAAGATATAATAGTAATGCCTTCTAAAGATCAGTTTTCTAAGTATGAGGATGTTGATAAGCTTTTTACAGAAATAAAAGGTATGTTGCCTGAATATAGGGGAACCGAATATGAAAAGGACTTGTCTGACAAATATAATTCGATTTCAGCATTAAAGCAACGTCTGCAAGAAAAAAGCGGTAAGGTAATAAGTATTGATGATGCACCTTTTAATGTAAAGTCTCAATACAAAAATTTAAGCAAGTTGCAGGAAACTACAGCAAACGCGTTTAGGGAGGCTGAGGCAAGTATAAATGAAATTGCAAACTATAATCCTGCAAAGAAAAGATTTGAGCTTATAGATGAGTTTAGTGAAGATAAAATAAAGATAGAAGATTTGTTAAAAAGAGAACGTACTTATAATTATACAAAGAAAAATCTTGATACAACTCAGGCAAAGTTAGGTTCGTTTATAGAGGATAATAATTTAAGATATCCTGAAATTGTAACCGCTGAAAAAAGAGAAGCTATTGATTCTAAGAATAAAGAGATGAATGATTGGTTTGCTGAGAATCAAACATATTTATTAGAAAAAGCTGAAGAGGGAGGTGTTTTAGCTGAAATGCTTTATGATGATTTATCTGGTGTTGATCGCTATGATAGATTTCAAATGTTAAAAGGAATTGTTGAGCAAGAAAAAGAATTTGATAAGATGTTTGCTGAGCTTGATGAGGGTGATGAACAGGGTGAAGTCCTTGCAGATAATCAAGTAGTTGACGACAGGGAGCCATATGAGATAGGTGCTATGGAGGGGGCTACTGAAATGGAGCCGGGTGTTGAGATGACTAATCAGGACGTTGATGATGTCCTTGCTAGTGTAAGAGAGACAACTGGTTTCTATCCTGAAGGTGATGCGCCAAGAATAGAAGACAGGCAGGAAACAGAGCCAAGTCCAAGTGCAAGAAGTCTTCCGCTTGTTGCTGAGCAGGTTCAGGCAAGGCCGGATAGCCCCATAGAAAGAATAATTGAAAGAAGAAGAAAGCAGGCTAGAGATGCTGAGCTATTTCCTGAATCAGATATTATAACTATCGACTCCCTCAAAAAAAGCTCTTTGAAAGATGCTAAGGGCAATGAAATTGATTTTAGCAGTGCTAAGAGTTACAACAATCAGATTGATGCAATGTTTAGAGAAATACAAAACATAAACAAGCAAATAAGACAATCTGGAATGTCTAGGGAGCAAAGGTCTTCTAAATTACAAAATGCACGACAAATACTTTTTAATTTAACCCAAGCCTTAAAAGCAAAAGATATTCAGAGTCCTAAACGCACAAGCGATAAAAATATCAAATCAACAGCAAACTCTTTTTTAAGAAAGAAAAAGTTTTCCACAATATCTGATTTAGAAAAGTATTTCAATAATTTACTTCAATAATCCTTATGGCTGATAAAGGGAAAACATATAGTTCTTTTGCAGAGCTTTTAGATTTAGCCGTAAACGACCAAGAGAAATATGCAAATTCTGCACACACGCTTCAATACTTTTCAGATAGAAACGATCAAGCTGTAAACAAACCACTAATTGATACAGCTCCTTATGTAGCCAAAGCTATGTCTGGGATAGTCGATGAGATAAGAACATCTAAAGAGGATGAAAATTTATATGGATTTATACCGGGAGATTGGTTACATCCTTGGGTAAAAGAGGGTTATAATAACAGCTTAGAGGGGTTATCATACGAGCTTTTCACTGGTAAGAAAAAATTTGATCTTAGTCAATACGACACAGAAAATAAAGGGATATTGGGTGACATTACAGCTTCCCTTGTTGCTTTTTTAACACCGACAGATATTGCTACAATTGGTATTGGTGGCGGTATAGGTGGTGGCATTGCTAGGGCCGGTGCTAAAAAGGCCGCTATTGAAGCTATAAAGCTTGGCACTAAAGCTCCTTTAAGAAAAGGCATAGCAAAAGAGTCAGTAGAGACACTCGTTGAGGGTAATGCTAGAAAAGCAACTGAGATACTGATGAAGAATAATATTAAAAAAGATGTTGCAGAACAAGCAGTATCAGAAGCAAGTAAGAGGGTAAGTAATAAAATATATGCAGAAGTTGCACAGGGAGCTACTGGATTGGGTTTCTATAGTGGTTTGCAATCTGCTCTAGGTCAAAAGGTGAAAGTTGGAGACATTGATGCTGTGCAGACTTTACTTGATACAGGCCAAGGTGCTATTATGGGTGCCGTTCCTGCGGCAACGGCCAAGCCAATAGTCAATGCTGTTAATAAAAACATATTTAACTCTACCCTCAGTTCTACAACAAAAGCCCTAGCAACTAAGGCAGTTGAAACTGCTGAGTTTGGGACTATGACTGGGTTATTTGAAGGTAGATTGCCCAAATTAGAAGATTATGCTCATGCGGCTGGGGTAATAGGTGGTATGTATATTGCTAAAAAAATACCAAGCAAGGCAATGGAATTAGCAGGTCGTGAAAACTTGCCTATTACGTCAAGAGAATACGCTAAGCAAAGAGCTGAGGTTGAGTACGGCAATCAAAGAAAGTCTCAAATATTCACAGATAAAGAGGGTGTTCAAATAACTAATGTTGAGTTTATAAAACCTCAAGAAGGTGCTGGTAAGAAAACCACAAAGGTAAAAGCAAGGCTTATGAAAGATGGCGTTGAGACTGGCAATATTGAGATGACTGGCTCTCAATTTTCAAGAAGAAAGTTTTCAAGAAGGAAGATTAACAGCGATAAGGTAAATGATGCAAGGCGGAAAGAGGCTTTTAGTAGAAAGGGTAAGCTTAAATTATCTGACCAAGAATTTAAAGCGGAAATAGAGGGCGCGATTGGAAGAAAGGTTGGTGAGTCTAGGAAAACTGGCTGGTCTCAATTAACCGATATTGAAAAAATAAAAGTACTTGACAATTTAAGAAAGCAATCATTGACTGAAAAGATTGCCAAAACTTTCAAACAGGATGGCTATGAGGATTATTTGATTCCACAAAGAAAAGCAACTGCATATCTTAAAAAGTATGGTGAGTGGTTGATGCAGGCAAAGAACAGGGCTGTTTCTCCCGGTGGAGTAGAGATTGTTGATAGGATCAATAAAGCCGATGCTAGAGGAATAACAAAAACTGGAACGTACTTGCAAAAATTACAAGAATATAAACTATATCGCGGGGGTATGTTTTCTAAGTTATTTGGTAATTTTATTGTTGACACTCCAGAGGGAAAAAAGACAATAAGAACAGAGTCTCAGGCAAAAAAATACTTTGAAAATTTGGGTAGAAGAATGGGTGATGTTACTAGACAAAATGATAAAGATGTTAAGAGATTGAGGTCTGTTCTAAATGAGGTATATCAAGATGCTAAAAGAGCTGGGGTTCCAGTTATGGAATATAGAAAAAACTATTTTCCAAATCATATAAAACAAGAATATCTTGACAAGATAGGAAATGATATTTTTAAATTTATAAGTGAAGATATGTCGTTACATAGCACATCAATGGACAAATTGCCAGACATTACAAAAAAAGTAAACGATATATATAACTCTGACAGGGTAAAGCTGGACAGTGTTACCAAAAGAGCATTAAGCCACTTACAAAATTTCTTTCAGAAAAAAGAGAATGGAGGCTTATCTAAGGATGAGGCAATAGCAAAAGCTTGGATGCAGTTAAGGGACACTGTTTACAAACAAAGGTACACAGTTCATTCCAAGCTAGAGAAGAAAAGAAAAGCTGAGCTACCTGATGACTTCTATCAACGCGATGCTAGATTAGTACTTACTAAGTATGTATCTGATGCTGGTAAACGTATAGCGCATGTTGAGTTTTTTGGGCCAAAAAATGAATGGTTTATGACCCAAAGAGAAGCGCTGGTCAATTTAAGAAACCAAGCAGTTGACCCTAAAAAACAAATTTTATTAGCCAGAGAAATAAAATTTATAGATCAGGTGTTTGATTCTTTTACCAATATGATAGAGTTTGACCCAACAAAAAATTGGGGAGACCCGAGAGCAAAAAATTTTTTTAAGGGATTGATTGACTTTGAGGTTGGTACAAAGATTGGCTTGGGCTTTGCAACAATTCCAAACGTAACACAAACTTTAATCTCTACAGCGGTGAAAGCTGGTTACTACAATACATTTAAGGGAGTTTTGAAACTTGCAGACCCATCTAAGAATGGTAAAGAATATCGTGCGCTTGTTGGTAAGTCTGGGATAAGTACACTTTCTGTATTTCAAATGCTTTCTGGGTTAGAACCGTCTTCCTCTCTTATGGGCAAGTTTGCAAACTTTACAACCAAACTTGGCTTTCAACAAATAAACAAAGTAAACCAGCTCGTATCAGCGGCGGCTGGTTATGAATATGTAAACTCATTACTAAAAGCGAGGAATAGCAATATAGGATGGAGAAGAAAATGGGCAAGAAAAAGCCTAATAGATCTTGGTATTAATCCAACTACAAAAAAATTAACAGAGAGACAAAACTTGGAAACTATGTACAAGTTTTCAAGAGACACTCAATTACAGAGAAATGTTCTTAATGATCCATTGTTCTTTAATGACCCTAGGTTTAGACCTTTTGTTTTGTTTAAGAGGTTTGGTTTAAGGCAATTTAATTGGATTAGGGAAACACTGTCTGCGGAGTTTATGCGTGGTAACATAATGCCCATTCTCCGTTTAGGAGTTGGCGGAATGTGGGGTTCTCACTTTGTAATCTGGTCGAAGAAAGCACTGAATGAGTTGCTAACAAGTGAAGATTACGGAATAAGTAATTTACCAACAGGTCAAAGAGTGTATGATGAAAATAGATTATTTATACCGGGGTTGCCAAAAGGAACTAAGATGGATGACTATGGTGCTGACTCTAACGTAGACATGTCCCAGTTTACGATGTCTGATTTTTTTGATCACGTTTCTTCTGTTGGCGCTTTTGGCTTTATAGCAGATATTGTAGCAAGTGAAAATAAATTTAGAGCTGTAGAATTTCTTTTAAAGCCTGCGATAGTGCAAGACGCATTGAAAGGTGTGGATGCTATGCAAAGGATTTACAAGGATATTGAAGATTATGGCATGGGTGCCGGTAAAAGATCTGCGAAGTACTTAGCACCATTATTGGGGACAGTTCCTAGAAGAATTGCAACAAGGTTTGAAACGCCGGGACAGAGAGAGACATACAGAAAGTACAGACGAGGAATTATTAAATCAAGAATACTGGACTTACTGCAAGAAGGTAAATCAATGCAAGCATATAAAATGATTGATGCTTGGAATAGGGCTAATCCTAACGATGCGTTTTACATTGAAGATATAGGAATAGATGCACAGTTTGAGCGTGCAAAAAGAAAAGCAGAGAAAAGAGCTAAACCTTAATTTTTTTATAGCACTCTTCAGCCCATTCTGGAAAGCCTTGCTTAGTCCAAAACTCAGCTAACTTCTTATAATAATTATTTACTGAAATCCTACCTGATTTCACCAACCTCATTAATTTGATCAACTCATCAGAACTTTCATCATTCATGATTTTTTCCTGTTCTGGAAAATCATCTAATATATCCATTATCGCCGACCACTTATTATTAAAGTTTGACATTCTTCTTTCTTTTTTCTTGTATAGCCTGACCTTTGGCTCTTTGTCATTTTCAACCAACAATCAGGGAGTGATGAAACTCGACAATCATAGCTACTTGCAATTCCACAAAACTCAATTTTTTCACTACCATAACCGGCACTAATAGGATCGTATGTAGAAAAAGCACAAAAACCACACACTTTGTCAATTTTACTACATTTTTGAAACATTGACTTAAAAAACCCCCTCTATATTCCCGTATTTCGCTATAAAAACTTTTTTTTGATATAACTATCGACTAAATAAAACATTAATAATAAGGGGGCGTTAGCCCCCTTATATTCAACAAGTCCTAGAAAGGGCTACTTTCCTTTTTATATGGGTCTTGAAACTGTCCAGAAAGAAATCTATCTCCCTTTTCACTCTCATTTATCCATAAGGAGAAGTCTTGCTTCTTGCCATTGACCATTCCGTTGCCGGTATAATCTGGCTTTTTATCGCCTTCTTCTTTGTACTTATTTTTCCACAGCTTAAAGCTGTTATCTTTTTGTTTATATTCGGGCATGCATGCCTCCTATTTATGAGATGGTTTAGTTCAGATCTTTTTTAGCAACCACGCTGGTACTTTCATCTGCAATACCCTTGTATCTGATACCAAACCATCTCGTTTGTTGTTCATATTTTTTTTCTAACTCTTTCATTCTTTGATGTGCGGCCCCATTCTGCCTTACCACATTACGTTTCAATAATCTTTTGTAAAATGCAATAAGTGCTCTGCGCTTCATTAGTTTGTGACTATTATTCATTTGCCAACTCCTTCATTATAGATAATAAATTAATAAAATATTCATAGTCCAATACAATATATGGTTTCCCTCTGTCTTCCCTAATGACAACACCTTCCTCGCTTTTTTCAGGCTTGCACCACTTAGCGATCCTAGTTCTTCTTTTACAGCCATAGTAATGTCCTTCGATTTCAATATCTCCCTGCTCGTGTTGTGCACCTCCCCTATCTCTATTGAAAGCTTCCAATCCTAATTCCTTTGCCATTCTCACTGCCTGTCTCTGTAATTCCGCACCTCTTTGTCGTGCTCTTCTTCCTCTTCGTACATTGTCTGGATTCTTCATACTGCTAACCTCATTTTACTATGTATCTTTTTACTCCTGCATCTAGGACAACTCATATACAAATTCTTAGATGCGCTCCAATGTTTAACATTGCAAGTTTCACACATATATAAATATTCTAATATATCGTAGCCACCTGAAAACTTTTTTCTAATGGTTTCAAACATTTGACACCACCGAATCTTCCACTTCTTGCACGTTTAAATCTCTATTTAACCTAGCCTCACTTTCCTTTTCAAACATTTGACCTTCTATTCTTTCCATGTCTTTAAGCAGGGCCTCATATCTGCCCCTATACTGACTTAATCTAGGACTATTTAAAGCTATTTTTAAAGCACTTATGTGTACCTGAACTTCTTGTCTTGTGTATTTTATCTTTGCTGTGCATATATAATGATTCATAGAATCTCATTTCCTTTTTTAAATGGTAGATAAGCATTTGTCCTAACAACGCTTCCCCCATTTATTGTTTTTTGTGTTCTTGTGTTTTTAATATCAAAATCGAATAGAAAATTCCCATACTTATCTGTTATTTTCCAATACATAATTATCTTATCTTTAATTAAATAAAGGAAACCAAGATAGGGAACTCGTAGCATTTCTGAAAGTCGTTTGCCGTCCATAATTTTCTCAAATGTAATAAGCCATGATCCATATTCTCTTAGTTCCATTAAATTCATATTTCTACATTTCGATTCAAATATTCCTGTAACTTTATTACCTTTTGTAATAAACCCATCAACCTTTGCATCCATATTCTTGTCAGTCTCTAACACGTTGCAATCTTCTGTATCCCTAGCAATAATAGACTTTATCCTTTTTAGCATTTCCTTTTCATACCGTAATGATATCTGTCCTTTTTTTGTTAATATGTCCACTAGAAAGGTGCTCCGGGTTTATTAATAAATTGAATCAGTCTTGCAACTGGATAAAAAACCTCAGAATCCAGATCATTAAAAAAGCTTTTCATTGATACGTCTATAATGACCTTTGCTTTGTAAATGTCAGCAAGGCGAAGGTAGGGCAATTGATTACCCTTACCTTCACCACTGCGGAGTTGCATAATAGAAAGAAACTTAGCGAAACCCCAGTTCTTTCTATGTTCATAAAGACAATCACCCACTTTTTTATACCTAAAAACACCATTGTCCTTGACCACACATGCCTCGTACTCAGGGTGTTCTTTTCTGTCAATTTCATACTCAGGTTTGAATACATCTGCCACATACCTGCCGAAGTTCATGTCATTAGAAGTATCCATTCCTATGATTCGTGCCGTGTATCTTCCAGAGGGTACGTTTTTTGTAAACTGATTGTCATCAGAGGGATAGTATGCATCTCCAATATCGACCATAGTTTAAAAGTGCTTCATGGTTCCTATCTTATCAAGGCACGCCTGAAGATTATCAAGTGTTATGTTGCCTTGTTTAAGCTGGTAAAGAACTTTGTTTTTATCCTTCTGCCCTAGTGTTTTTACTGCCATTTCTATCGTGTTTCTTAAATAGTCTTCATCTGTTTCTTTTATCTCTTCACCGCCAAACACTTTAACTACCTCTTCTTTCAGTTCTGTATCTGTCATAGCTTTCTTTTTATCTAGCACATCCTTTATCCCATCGTAGCCATGTATAATGAACTGAACCCACTTCTCTATCTCTCTCATGTTTTCCGGTGTAAGTTCCATTCCCTTACTAAAAGCCTCGACAGCGACACCATGCCGTATCTTACCTTCGGTTATCTTATCCCAGTCGGGTTGTTTTTGATCACTCATAAGTCATCTCCTTTTTCTTTTAGTCCTCCACCACACACTTGATAAAAGTTGCAGTATTTTATATTACATTCCCATTTGTAAACAGGCGCAACCCCTAGCTCTATTGGAGGATTTCCTTTTTTAAATCTTTCATTTACATCATGCCAATATTTTTTTGCTTTGTCTATGTATGATGTTCTAATTACTTTTTCTTTCATTCTTGAATTATCTTTATTGTAATATATTAACGAAAGTTTTTTTAATTTGTTCCCAAATTCTTTTTCATACCACCAACCATAAGTTCCTAGCTGTAAAAAATAATTCTCAGGCGGGTTAGGATCTGGAGCTCTTCCAAAGATCCCTCTCCACTTCCATGCATTACATGTTTTAATATCATAAAGAGCATTATCCTCTACTATTACAACATCTAAAAAACCCCTAACATTAACCTCTGGCAGTCTTATTTCCTTCTCAATAAGTATTTTAGAACCATTTAATCTGGCATGTTCCATCAATGCTTCTTGTATATCTCCATGCACAAGGTCTCCCAAGCGAAACAATCTTAAAGTATCGTCATTCACTGGCGTTGGCTCTACTCCTGCAACGTGCTGAAAATAATGCTTACGCATACACATCCCAGAAGCAGATCCGTGAAACCACTCTCCGTGATCCTCGTACCTTTTTTTGTAGTGTGCCTCATTGCCCTTGCGAAGCCACTTGTGGTAAATATCTTGTATGTCTATCATTCCTTATTTCCTTTGGTATGTGAAAAATGCGGGGCAAATCGAGATGTGTAGTTGCGGGTGGCCGGAAAAGTATAAACCGACCTATGACATGCCCCGCGTGGATCATTAATCCTTATACTCTAATACATTCTTTTTACTAGAGAACAAAGTTATCTCAATGTCCTCACCTCTTTTTGTTTTAATATGCATTGTCCTAAAATACTTTTCTCTTGTTTGGGACATTTTTAACGAATAGGTCTCTTCTACTTTTACAGACTCAACATCGTGTATATTAACTTCCTGCCCCGTTCCTATTTGAAGCTCCATAACTCTCCCTTTCCTTTTTCTCTTCTTGTTGTGCCCATTTGTCCAATGCAGTCAACTCTTCCGCTTCTGCGATTGCAATATGGTCTAGGGCGCGTTTTAATCCACATATCTCAGCAAAATAATAATCATTACCGGGGTTGGTATCCCAATGCTTTTCTGCTTGATTTATGTCTTTATTTATTCTGTACTTTAACTTGCTTAGTACACTAAACATGTTCATCTCCTTTTTGTACCGTTATTTTCATTTTACACAACTATAATGCTTAACATGGTCAATAAGTTCCAAATTTCTTTCATATTCTTTTATCATTGTTTGTATATTTTTATAATAATCATAATCGCTATATGTTTTTATCTTGTGGCAGTTACGACACCGCACATCACACTTTTCTATCTCTCTTTTTATTGTGCTCCATTTATATCCGTTCCTAACCATGTATGAAATACCTTCTGACCCTTGAAATTTTTTCTTAATTCCTCTAACATGATCAAATTCCAGAACTCGATGGTCTTGTGTACCACAGTCAACACATCCTTTAGCAAAATACATATATAATATTTTTTCATAGTTCTCATTTTGTAACTTTGCCTTTCTTTCCTTTGTTTGTTTAAGTCGCTTTTCTCTGTTCTTGATATACCATTGTTGATTATGATATTTCTTTTGACATTTCTTGCAACTATACTGTCTACCATCAGCCTTTTGTCTGTTGATATAGAAGTCTTTCTTTGGTTTTTCTTCGTGGCAACTAGCACATATTTTCATCATTCAACTACTCCTTTAAGTTATTGATAATTAGCATTTTATACCACTAAAATCTTTTACTACTTCTCTGCATAATTCTTTCGGAAGAAGCCCTCTCTCATACGCATTTTTTAAACCTTGTGTTCCGGTTCGGCTCCCTCTAGGAGCTCTCTCGTGATGGCAGTCGGGATTACCATTCTTACACATCTCTCTTGGCTTCCAAGAATTGCTGTTCGTCCATATGTCAGTTGGCTTCATTCTGCTATCACCATACTGACAAAAAGAAACAGTATGCCTGATCGGTAATTCCTGCACTACGTCCAATTTTCTTAGCAATCCTCTTGGGTTTTCCATATACCAATATTCAGGGTTAAAGTATTCTATTATCTCTAGCGCTTTCTTAACCATTGCCAGTCCAATATAGGCTTGAGATGTTTTGGGTATGTATGCTCGATGACCACCTTTCCAGTGATGTCCAATTGATGCAACGCTAAAGGTTGTGCAGGGCGGTGAGGCCCATACCACATCGGGCTTAAAGGGTATCTTCTTGGGAGCGATAAACAAGATATTGGTCTCCAGCGTGATATCCTTACCACCTACGATGTCTATGGTATAGACCTCATGCCCATATTCTTTAGCCACCTTTGAGAAGGTGCAAGAGCCTGCAAATAATTCTAAAACTTTAATTCCCTACTCCTCTTCTTCTGTCGTTTCATCAGGGTCAACATCAATCTCCAAATATTTTTCATCATCCATAACGTAATTAATTGCATCTTCTTTCAAAATAGACTTGGCTTCCTCAACTGAGTCAGCTTCTACAAATCCACTAGCCGTGATTGTCCAATGGTACTCTTTCATTAGTTGCTCCTTTTTAAAAAACTATCTAGTTCAGCTTGATACTTCTTAGGAACCTTCCAACCATAGTAATCCGAAGGTAAGATCTTGCCCGTCCCATCCTCTATGTAGGCATAATCGCAATCCCAATCATCTGTCCTTTTGTCCCATCTCCAAACTTTGATTTCCAAATTCCCAAAAGCGTCTTTACCATTATAAAATATTTCATTAAGATTTACTTCAGTAAATTTTTTTTCTTTTACAAACGGAATATCTTTACCAAACTTGCGAAGTAAGTATTTCAATTCATCAGCAAATTCCGGATCAGAATCTTCGTAGTTTCCATCCTTATCCATTGAATACCATAATATACTCCATTCATACGCTCTTCTTTTTCTTTCAATGTCATCCATTACTTACCCCTTTCCGCTTTTTCAATGTGCCACATGACCTCATTCAAAGTACGATAAGACGAACCATGACCATCATTCCATATCGTATAGTACCCCTGAGACTTTTCCCAAAGAGATAAGCCTAGCTTTAAAGCTCTGTCGCCTAATCTTTTAAACCTAGTGTTTTTTCTTTTCTTAATAGGTCTCCACACCTTTCTATTTAAAGGCAATATTTCTTTTAAAGCAGTATGGTCTTTCATTAGTTTCTCCTTTGTTTATAGGGGCGGGTTGCCCCGCCCCAGTTTAGTTTACGCTACTTCTTCTTCTAAGGGATAAGTTTCATACTCATCGAGTTTCTCAAGGATGTCTCGAACTAAATCCCATACCCCCCCAAACCTCATGATTCTTTTATGCTCATCGTATAACCTACCTTGATTGCAATCCCAGTTATATTTATTCACAAGCTTTAAAACATCTAACATTTCAGGTGCAAACTTTATTAGCTTAGCGTTGCTATCTAATTCATTCTTTCCTTCGGTTGTATTGTTAGTAATAGTTTGATTTTTCATTTTAACTCCCTTTTTTGTGGCACTTTTTTTGTGTGCCGTTTCCCATTATACGCTCTAAGTTTCAAAAAGTTCCATATTAATTTTTTTGAGGAGATATAAAATATCTGTAAGTTCGTTTGTTAAATTGATTCTTTTGTACAAATTCCCTGATCTCTATAACCTGATCATGTTCTCCAACAAAGACCATTCTTATATAATCTAAAACATCTTTTCCAAGTCTTTGTCCTTTTTTCCATCGTAAAACTCTATTCTCTCCCCAGTGATCATATTCACAATCCCATATCCTTGCCCCACAAATACCTAATAACAGCAATATTTTAGCTTCTACGGGGTTTTTATGCTTATAACTATACTTAACCATACCTTACTCCCCTTCTTGATTAAAATGATACACTTCTACATGAGTGTTGCAGTCGTAGTTAGAACAAGAAAAATTGGATGCGATACCTTCCTTGTCCTCTTCTAGCATGACTTCCTGTATGTCGTGGTCTCCACCCCATATTAATTCACAATCACAATGCCAACATCTAAATCTGTGTAGGTCATTCGGATCCTGAGAATCAATTATATTCTGTAATCGTCTTATCTTTTCCTCTCGCCTTTCCACCATTTGTTCGTATCGAAGTACTTCCAACTGCAACTCCATGTATTGTTTCACTTACCTCTCCAGTCCTGTATTGTATATACTACCAAACAGACAATAAATAATACCATAGTTAGCGTCATCAGGCTCATAGAAAAAATAAATAAATTCACTACCCATTCCCATACGTCCATTACTATCATCCCTCCTCCTCGTGTGTTTCGATCATATCCTGTATCTCCTCATTATTATCAGACATGATATAAAGGGAGTTTGTTATAATGCGTTGTGATCTTTCTATCTTTCTTAAATGGACTCTCATTTTTACATTGGTGTAGATAAAGGTGATACAAGTAAATGCAAACACAACCATCATTAGCCACCAAGCATTTGTTTCGTCCATAGTAAACAATTCCCAAGTGTAATACATTAATTCCATAGCATACTCTCCTTATTGTTATTCATTGTTCTACCTGCCTTGCTCTTTTGCATAAAAAAGCCTCTACTATCCTTGTCATCAGTTCAGGGTTGATCTTATGCTCTCCCATGAGATGTTCTGCTTCCCTATCCATTGCCTCATCCAGATCTGGAAACAATAGATCACACAACTCATCAAATAGTATGTCATTTTCATTCATTTCCTTGCTCTCCTCTTGTATTTTCTTTTTTTTCTAGGTTTTACAGGACTTGGTTTATCTCCAAGAATCACTCTTGTTACCAATTCCATTGATTGTATGAACTTTTTCATTTGTCCTCTCCTTTTGGTTTATAAGTTCTTATCATACACACTAACAATAAAAGATAATTAATAATGTCCATTATCCGGCCTTCTATGCTTTCAGAATATTCCTTACCATCTTTAAAATAGTTAAAAACACTGCTTGTATGCTTCAGTAAATATACTGACAGCACCTTCATTGGTGACAGTCCTAATGTTTTTGCTATATTCTCGAAGTTCCATAAAACATTTGAGTTGTGATGTCCTTCTGTATACTCAATACGTTTGTCGTCTGAAAGCTTGAGAGTTTTCCTGAGAAAATCCTCCCTCATAAATTGATATTCTTTTGCGTTCATTTTACTGTTCTCTTTTTTTTTCATTGGATACGGCATCAGCTTTCTCCTTCTTTTTTTTAATGAATCTTATGTGCGCTTTCTTCAAAAACTTTTCAGCACCTTCGTACCCAAGTTCGGTTACTAACGATTTCATCTTTCCCATAATAACTCCCTTTATTTGTTTAATGCACCAACTATGAATATAGTTCCATGTTTTGTGCTTACCATACGAACTTTTTCCCATCTATAATGCGATTTGCAATACAGATGAAAGGTTTCATTCATAGAATAGATCTGCTTGTTGTAATCATGTACATATTTGTCTCTATCCATTATTTTGTACGATGGTAGGCTTACGCTACAGCCCACAAACATCAACATTAATAAGTATCTCACTTGTGACCTCCTGTCAATTCATTTATCTTAGATTCTGCAATTAGAAACATCTCATTCGTATCATACATCTTGTTTCCTTTTTTGTCGATATATGAAAGGATCGGAACTGAGATCGTATCTTTACGCACAGTCCTAAGCTCCTCTCTTAGTGCCTTTATCTTATCATTCAACTCTTTTTCTCTAAGCGTGACCAATTCTAATCCTATGTCTTTATTCATCTTGTTTATTTATCTTTTTTTAGTTCTTTCCAAGTATCAGCAATATCATCGTAAAGGATTCTTGGTGTGTATTGTTTGTCGTCAAAAATACTATTGGCAATTTCTATCAGTAAATCTTTTGGGTCTTCACATCCAAGCCAATACTCAAGCATTTCTTTATTGATTTTCATTATAAGCCTCATTAATAGTTTTGATGTCCATGTAATTCCATGTGGCAGTTAGCACAAAGGACAATACACTTCTTGATCTCGTTAAATATTTTCTTGAGTCCAAACCCATCACTAATCATGTTGCCCACGTTGGCTTCTTTTGTATGGTCGTGATGATGAAATTGTAATGCCCAAGTAGAAAACTTTTTACCTCTTGATCTCTGAGAGTAACCACAACTTACACAACTCAGTTCTTCTTTGTACTCTCTCACCTTTCTAGCCTTCTCCATTCTTCCGTTAGGTGTTTTCTTTTTATGATCCCAATAGCATCCATGTTTTGTACAATAGTATCTTCTGTATGGATTACCCGACTTGTCAAACATACCCGTCTTAGCAAACTCTGATAAATCCATACTGGAATTACATCCTTTACACGTTCTTGTTTCTGTCATTCACACACCTCCTTAATAATGTACATCTGCCGGTACAATATACACTTTCATATCTTTGTACTCTGCATTGTCCCACTTATTTAGGACGTTGTTTAGATGTTCTCTATATTTTATCCCTTCACCATCGTTATCATAAAGCCAAACACTTTCACCTATATAATCACCTACTGATTTAAAATGATACTGAAGTAGATCCTTTCTGAGATTATACATGATCTCTGTAATCTTCATCCCTTCTGTGATCTCTCTTATCTTTTGTAAATTGTATCTCATATCTCTTAGGGTTGCTCTCCATCCACCTAACAATAACTCGCGACCTTCCTTACTGTCAATCTCTGCCACTGATGGATATATATCACCCCAATATGAACTGCCACCATAGTCAAACATATCGTAGTAATCAAAGGGATATTGTCCTTCACACAAACTTTGAAAATTCTCACGAGCCACAGAAAGCGCATCACTCTCAGAATTGGCGTAGACTATGGTTCTTATTATCATGTGCATTTTATTTGCTCCTTTTTTGTTTCTTCTATTTCTTTCAAGTATTCAAGAACATCATCTATACATTCGCCTATTGTATATTCTGTACCCTCGTTATCTTTTGGTAGCGATTTTATTTTTTTAGGTATATTCCTTTTAATATCCTCCATATCGCAAATAGCTGATGTTAATTTATTCATATCAATCATTTTCTTTTATTACCTCTTGTCGTTTTTATTGGCTTGTTAATAGTCTCACTTCGCCCTCTATCTCATAACCACTAGATCCCGTTTCGCTCTCTTCTACGTTTTGCACCCAATGGTTATAAAAATCTCCGGAACTATCTTCAATATCTGCAACTACTACCGGCAAATCTTTATTTTTAATTTGTTCTAGTTTTTTAATTAGTTCTTTTACTTTCAACACCTACTCCTTTTATTTAGTTTTTTACACAATTCTTTTGCTTCTTGTAAGTCTGTAAAATCGTATGACATTGTTCTTTCGTTCTTGTTATCTGTGTCATCATAAGGCTCACCATCAGACACTTGATATTCTTTCTGCTTTCCATCTTCTGTTAAACCTTCTACTATTATCCACTTCTGCATTATTCTTCCTCCATTATAAATTTCTTAACATAATCTAAAGTCATGTACCTATCTTTAGATTTATTTAAAAATACTGGTTCGTCTAGTTTGTCAAATCCTCCTTTGTAACATATTGAATCAATCGTTATAATATCTTTAGGTTGTCCATCTCCATAGTCTTGATCCCATAAAACTTTTTTTCCTATGTATTCTTTCATTACTCTTCCTCCTCATCATGTTCTTTTATTGCATCTTGTCGTTCCTCCCAAAGATGAAAAGCCACCTCATAGAAATTGACTTCCTTTATGGAACTATTAACAATATCTGAAATAAAACCTGATATTATTTTGCACTCACTAGCCATATCTTCTGCCCATTCTTCTAGCTTTTTACTGAGTTCGTATGGATTCTCAGAATCAAATGCAAGTTCTAAAGCTACGCTATGATCTGACTCCTCGTTTGTGATCCACAAATTAAAGTTCCAAGTCTCATAATTTGTCCATCCGTTGTATTTATTACTGCTCATTGTTTACTCCCTTGTTTACTTATCTAACTACACTAATTATTTAAAGTTCCAAATTATTTCGCTCTTCATTACTCATCTTGTTCCAATGCTTTTGTATTACTCTACCCGACTTTCTTCGGTTCTCCTCTCTCATTTCGTGCATCATTTCAAATATTATGAAATGCAATTCTTTCTCAGAAAACTCCGTAGGTATTATTTTACCAGATCCATCCCTTATTGTAGGAAGTGCAAGTTTTCTGTGTATCTCTTTTATTTCTGTATGTGTCATAATTTCTCCTAATTAATTATTTGGTACAAATACCCAACTACCTCCATTTTCTACGAAAATATTAGGGTTGTCCTCTATGGTTTCTTTTACGCTAGTAATATGATATACATATTTATAATTGACTATTTCGCTTTCGTACATTCCTAATGTTATATTAAATAATTCAAAATTCATTTTATTTCTCCTAAAGGGGGTGTATTACACACCCCCTTTAATTTCTGTAAATTAGTTTGCTTTTTGTACCTCGTAACCATATTCAGAACCCACATAATTTATGTGCTTTGATGTAGTTACAGACCACCACCCAAGTGGTGTAATTGTTCTGTCTCTGTGGTCAATCTCTGCTACTCTCGTATTATAACTATATACTGAATCGTCTGTTGCTCTGAGGTTTTGCTTGTATTTGTCGAATGTTCTCATTTATTTGTTACTCCCTTGTTTGTTTATTATACTGTGTAAAGTTTCAAAAGTTCCAAATTATTTTTTATCTTTTGAAATAAGAAAGGTCTTCTGTAATTCTTGAATACAATGTATTTCTTCTTACACTTGTTTCCCACTTCTTACTTAAATCTAAATTATCAACCACCCACCAATAACAATCTTCATAGGTGTCAAAAGTTTTATAATATCTTTCATCATCAGATTTATTATAGATGTAATATGTTTGTATTTTATCCATCTTAATTCTCCCAAATTATTTTGTTTATATATACTATACGACAACCATTAAAAAAAGTTCCAAAATAATTAAAAAAAATTAAATCTTTTTTTGTTGTGTTGTGTGCTCGTGTTGTGGTCGGTTCCTAGATATATATAATATGGTATGGATCAAAGAATAGTATTTATTAACATAAACTATCATATTTACAGAACTTGCGCTTATTTACACAATTTACTGTTAATTACCTCCCTACGTGCATAAAATACAATAAAATTGACCTACTTACGTGCATAAACTTCTATAAACTACCAACGTGCACAGAATTTAATAAATATAGATAAATCTACTTACGTGCACAATCTACTTACGTGCACAAAATAATAAAAAATATATAAAATAAAAAAAAATAGAGAATTAGGCCCCTTTCGGGGCCCAGTTCTCATTTATAATACAATGGTTTATGTAATCTTGAACCACTTATACGAGTTCCACAAGATAGTATATGCGGTACAAATCCCTCCGGGACTCGTCCTTTTTCTTTTTCTGCTTTTTCATATCTTTCTTGCAAAAACCTCTCACAATCAGCAAGAACAATTTCCAACTCCTCCTGAGTCCATCTTCCACTATCTATCATCATTTTAACTGTTTCTTGGCAAATCGTACAATTATTAAACACAGATACTGAGCAATCAACTAAACAAACTTCAGTAATTACATACCGATAATTAGAGTAGTGATTTTTTAAACTCTCGTATGCTGAGTAACTATATAAATTGCAATCGTATTTTTTTAAATACTTATGATTATTCCAACTAAATTTTAAAAATTTCATTATTTTTAACTCCTTTAAGTTTTGAGAATCGGGAGCCTTTCGGCTCCCTATCTCTGTTTTGTGTTATGACTGAAACATATCAGTTTGGTTAGGATCTACAAAAGTAGCTTCTTCTGTATCTTTGCCATACTTCAAAAGTCCATCAACTACTATAGTATTATTTTCAAAGTTAGCATTGGTTAGTTTATTAGCGTGCCATAAGACATTAGTCCCAGCATTTAACAAGCCCCATGCAGAAAAATCACTATCTTCGTAGAACTTATCCATCATTTGACCAAACTGAGTACCCGGTAAATGGTTACTACCTGTTCCTTTAGGAATGTATTTTTCTCTAATTAACTTGATCTCTGTATTATCTATTGGTTTTTGTAACTTGCCACAGGCTTCAACAAATCTACCAAGTCTATGCTCAGATTGATTTCTCAATAGTGAGGTAGCTTGTATAATCTGCTCCTCCCAGTTAAGATTCTGCGATGTATGGGTAAAGGTATGGCCAAAACCATAAGCTTTCGATGTCATACCATTAAGACATTTTAACCTTTGAAAGTAGATTTTAATTCCGGCCCTAGAAGTACCGTTGTATGAATTAGTCACTTCCAATACCATACCTATTAAGTCACCAACCTCAGCAACTGACTTCTCTAATCCACTATCATTAGCATAGTAGATATCGCGAAAACTACCTTTATCACTAAAGAATCGTTTTTCATGATTCCAGTCAATCATAGAATCTACCATGATTTGACTTGCCACATCTACTAAGTCTTTATTGCTAACTAGTAGATACTTGCTAGTTGTATCTTTGAATTGGGTACCGTCCTCACCTAGAATAGAGTAAGTCATCGGGTTGATAGTTCCATCGGGCCACCTATTCTCTACCTTTTCAATATCCATAAATGGGTCTTTATTACCACCCCAATTTTTAATAACGGGTTCTGTAGCTTGGTTATCTTCTGAAATTGTTACTAGGTCAGTAATATTATTAAGATTATGTAATTGCATTTTATGCTCTCTTTTTTTTTGATTAAGAAGTTTAGTTAAATATATAATGTACTCGTCCCTATACGATAGAGTACCACGTATCCGATATTAATATTGCTCTATTTTCACCGTTGCACAAATTTTGCTTCATTCTTACATGCTTCACAAAATGAGAGCACAGCCCGAGCATCGTCGAGTTGACTACGTATCCTAATTGTCAAAAAACTAATTACAATTAGTATACGCATGAGAAGTCAATAAAGTTCCATAATATTGAAACTTTTTAAAAATAATTGGCCACGTGTAATACAACTGGCTTAGACCAATTTGATTTTTTCAATCCAATAATCTCAACCTGAAAAGGGTTTGGGGGGAGTACCATGCGATATAAAAGAGAAACACACATAGTTATATAATTTTTTTAAAATTTTTGGAAGTTTTACCCGGCGGGTACTATCAATTACTACGCGGGTACTACTTATACTATAATTACTACTTATATATAATATATATATAATATACTATAGTACTATATATATAATATATATATAATACTACTACTTACTACTTATACTATAGTACTATATATTACTATAGTACTATTATAAAAAACCGAAACAAACAAAACAAACTTAATTAAATATATATAACGCTAAACATTATTGTCAAGTTTTTATTAAATTAAATCATGGATATATATAGAACGCTGTACCAAAAGGCTTTAAGTGGTGATTTTGAGATAAGAGATGTTTATCATAACTTAGAGCGTTGTCGTGAGATATCTAAAGAGTTAAAGATAATGGATATTATTGACCCTAATTCAAGAAATATCGGACTCTTATCCGAATTGCTTTACAGGATGAAACATATGCCTGAGTTAGAAATATTAGATATTGACCTTATGGACGATCAGGAGCCTAATTGATTTGGCACTAAGCCGCACAATAAAAGGCGTAAAGCATTATGCATACGAATCAGAAGCAGAGTTTCGTACTGCGCACCCCAACGTACCCCTAATTAAAAAATGGAAGAAAGCGGAGGAGGGTGATTGGTGTTTATCAGATGATGGTAAGATCGTTCAGATATTAAAGAAAGGTTGCTTTGTAGACAAAAAGAAGAGAGATAACAACTATATTAGAACTATTATTGGAATGTTCAATCACAGGGGAGCAAGTCCGTTTATTGGTACGGTCAAAGATGAGATATATAGATTTTCAAAGAAAACAAACTATCAGGTCAAAACTGGTGGTTATTTAACAAATTCTAGGAGAAACTTTGCAAAGTACATAGCACATGGTATGGATCCTGTAGAGGCATATCAAAAAGCTTTTCCCGCTACAAACAGTTTGGATTACGCAGAGCAAAGATCAACACTACTACTTAAAAACAAAACAGTGAGGCAGGCAGTGGACAAAGAAATAGAAAACTTAATGTCGGAAGTTGGTATTACAAAAAGATACTTACTTGAAAGTACAAAAAATGTTATTGATAAAACAAATGTCAAGGACAATGATAAGCTTAGGGCCCTAGAGACCCTGATGAAGATAACAGGGTTGTTGTCTACGGAAAAGAAAGTAGATTCTGTAGCACTGATACAGGAGTTCTCTGGATTTAGTAGAGATAAGCTCAAAGCATTTGAACAGGGCATATTGCCTGAAAAGAATAAAGAGCTGACAAATGGCAAATAAACCAGATAAATTCGTATACAATGCTGAATTGGTACGAGTAGTTGATGGAGACACCTGTGATGCAATGATAGACCTAGGTTTTGATACTTGGGTAAAGAAAAGAATACGTTTTATGGGTGTTGATACTTGGGAATCAAGAACACGAGACCTTGAGGAAAAAGCAAAAGGGCTAGAAGCAAAAGCATATACAAAAGATAAACTTGAAGGTTCAGATAATGGTAAGTTTACCGTTAGGTCTCATGGGGTTGGTAAGTATGGAAGGGTACTTGGAGAGATATTCATAGAGGGAGAGGATATGAGTCTAAATGAATTATTGAAGAAACATGGACATGCTTATGAGTATCACGGCGGAAAGAAAAAAGGTTTCGGTGAGTAAAGCCCCATTTAACATTACCCCTCCACCATCAGAGATGGAGAAAAGAGATGAGGTATTAGCAAAGGCATATACCAATCTTATCTACTTTGGCAGGGCTTTTCTTCCTAATGACTTTCTTAAAAAGTCTGAATCTGCACCATTTCACTACGAAATGGCTAAAAAGATGATAGATACTGCCCCCGGAGCAAGGATATGCAATATTATACCACGAGGTCACGGTAAATCTGTTATAGCAAAAGCGGCTATTATGCATAAATTGTGCTTTGCACAAGAGGGAGACCAGCATTTTATTGCTTGGGTATCTGAAGAACAGTCTCAGGCTATTGACCATTTAAAGTATATTCGCTCCCACTTTGAAGATAATAAAATGATAAAGTATTATTTTGGGAATATGGATGGTGGCAGTGTAGGTAAACGCTGGACAGAGAAAGACCTTGTTACTCCCAAAGGAGATAGAGTGATATCCAAAGGAACATCACAAAGACTGAGGGGTCGGGCTGAGGTTGATGTTCGATATACTGGCATTGTTTTAGATGACTTTGAATCAGAATTAAACACAAAAACGCCAGAAAGGCGCTCAGATATCAAGAAATGGATCGTATCCACAGTGTACCCTGCCTTAGAAGAAACACCGGGCAATGAGGGCTGGATATGGCTTTCTGGGACTATTGTACACTATGACTCCTACCTCCAAATGACCTATGATGGCTGGAAAAAGGCAAAAGAGGATGCTAGACCATACCCTTGGGATGTACACTTTTACAGGGCTATTGAAGATGGACAGCCTTTATGGTCATCTCAATTCTCAAAAGAAAAACTACAAGCAAAGAAACGTGAGTTTATTGAAGCTGGACTGGTGAATAAGTTTGCTCAGGAGTACATGAATGACGCTAGAGATGTTACTAATGCGGCATTTAAGATAGACAGAATACAATATTTCAACGGAAAGGTTGAATGTAAGAGTAATTTTAACTACCTTATAGACGGCAATGATGCTATCCCGATCAATATCTACATGGGTGTTGACCTTGCGGCGACAGCTTCAGAGACATCCGATTATCAGGTCATACTCGTTATGGGCATTGACTCAAGCAACAATCGTTACGTCTTGGAGTATTTCCGTGAGCGAATACCTACATTTGACGTTCCCAAGGAAATTATACGACTTGCGAACAAATATACGCCAGTACGCAGGGTCACTATTGAAACGGTTGCGGCACAGGAGATGGTTCGGGATATGGTTACACGGCTTTCCGCAAAGGAAAAAAGACTTCTTCCGGGTATTTTTAAGGGAGTTAAGCCACCTGCTAGAATCAAAAAACAAGATAGGTTGGAAACCAGTCTTGGGCCTCTTGTCAATTCTAAGAAGTTATACCTCCAAAGAGAAATGACGGAATTGGTAGATGAGTTCTTTGAACACCCTAAGCCAAAAAACGATGATGTTATGGATGCATTATACTATGCTGATTACTTTGCAAGGGCACCAAAAAGCTCCAGAGCTAGAAAAGAAACGATACTAGAAAACAACAACACCCCTGCAAAAAAGATAGCAAGTAAAGCATACAGTTGGATGACAGGTGCGCGGGTTTAAAATAGTTGCACTATTCTATAATTTATTGTTAAGATAAGATAGCGAAATACACACATGCCAAAGTACTCAAAACGATCAAACGAAAGGTTATCAACTTGTGACCAAAGATTACAGGACGTGTTTAATGAGGTCATTAAGCACGTAGATTGTACAATTTTAGAAGGTCATAGAAGCAAAGAAAGGCAAAATAAACTTTATGATGAAGGCAGTACTAAGGTTAAGTATCCTAATGGCAGGCATAATTCTAGCCCTTCTAAAGCCGTTGACGTTACCCCTTATCCTGTGGATTGGGAAGACAGGGAACGGCAGACCCTCTTTGCAGGGTTCGTTATTGGCATTGCTCGCGGCATGGGCATTAAAATAAGATGGGGTGGTAACTGGGACATGTATGAGGAAAACGGTAACTGGCAAGTTCAGGATAACCGTTTTGATGATTTTCCTCATTTTGAGGTTAAGGAATAGTGACCGACACTACGAACAGGCTTGTACCTGAAGGTTCTTATATATTAAACTATGGCGCTCGCAAAATGTTTCCTGAGATGGAAAAAGTTGCTGAGAAATTTAATGCTGATAGCGATGACATGGAGAATGGTGTAGCTGTATCGCTTACAAATGAAGAATTATATATACCACCTGACGGTGTAAAGGCTATAGGAGTAGACATGTTAGAGTTTATGAACGAAAAACCAAAAGAAGGCGCTCATTCTGCTATTGATAAATTATTAGCAATGAACACATTAAGAAGCTTAAAGCCGATGTATGGTGGTGGTGAGGTAAAGCCTATGAATTATGCTGGTGGGGGATTGTTAAAAAAGAAAATGATGGGTTATGAAAATGGTGGAGCTGTGGACTATTTGTCAAACTATATACCGGATTTGGGCGATGGTATGACTGGCTTTCAGCAAATTGTACAAGCACCTAAAGAAGGTGGGGGTTTTAGTTATTATTTAGGAGATGCTCAGGGGCCAAATATTAAACAAAATCAGCGCCTTGCAAGGAAACTGGCAATAGAAAAAATGCAAAACGCACCTCAAGACTCGATACCTGCTAATTTAGTTGATTCTTATTTTCAACAACAGGATGAAGGAGAGGATAGGAAGAAAGGCGGCTTAATGAAGTTGTTGGGCTTTAAGGGTATGCAAAATGGCGGTGAGGTTATGTTACCATCTCAGCCTAAAGACCCACTACAGATTGGCGCTAGGCAAGCAGACCCTTCTATGTATCAAGGACAAACGCTTGGGGTTCCCGGCGAAATGGAAGCGTTGAGGCAAAGCATAATGCAGGATGAAATGGTGAAAAAACAAGCAGTAGAGAATAAAGCTAAAAAATCTCTTCAGTTGCTAAGACTGATAGGCATGTTCGACAATGCAGAAAGAATAGATTCTCCTGATGGCGTGGTTCCAGCGCCAATGGATAAAAAAACATTTAAAGGAAGGTCAATAGGTAGAATGATAGAGCCAATGCCTTATTATTCAAAATAATTATGGATCAAGACCCAAGAGCAAAACAAAATCAAGATCTATATCGTGACTGGCGTGATGCTAGGAGTGATTGGGACACAGAGGCTCGTAAAGACATTGACTTTTATCTTGGCAATCACTTTACAGATGAAGAGTCTGATGAGTTAGCCCAAAGGAACCAAGCGGACATTCCTATGGATCGTGTATCTTCCGCAATAGAAAAATTTAAAGCAGTATTAACATCAAGACCTCCAGCATTTACAATAACCCCTAGGGAAGATTCAGATGTTCAGGTTGCATCCCTCTGGCGATCTATCATGGGTTATGTTTGGCAGATATCTGATGGTGACTGGCAAATCAAACAGGCAATACAAGATTATGCTACTACGGGAATGGGTTATCTTTATGCTTATATAGATTCAGAATCAGATTTTGGTAGAGGTGACGTTAAGTTCACATATATAGATCCCTTCAGAGTATACGCATCTCCCAGCTCTCGTGATCGTTGGTTTAGCGACTCGGATGGTCTTATCCTTTCCACCATCCTTACGGGTGAGCAAGCCGTCAACCTCTACCCTGAATTGGGAGATAAAGTAGATCCAGTAACAGGAGAAAAGGTTTCCGGGTTACTGAAAGAACTTTCGACTTATGACTATCACGATGAGGACTATCCAAGCTCTCAAAACAAAAACTCAATGAATGTTTTTACTCCGGCAGAAGTAAAGGACAAAGACTATATTGATAATAATAAGTACCAAGTACTTGAGAGATTCTATAAGGTTAAGGTTCCATTCTATAGAGTTATAAATATGAAGACCCAAGAAGAGGATATTCTTTCACAGGAAGAGTATGCTCAGTTCGCACAAGAAAACATGGAGGCTTTTGAAATAGGTGCGTATAGCGCAATTGAAGTGTTTCAATCTCGTGTAAAGGTTTGTGCGTCTATAGGCGAGATCGTTCTTTATGAGCAAATATTAAACACAGACGAATACCCGATTGTTCCACTCCCAAATATATGGACAGGAACGCCGTATCCAAGGTCTGATGTTTCAAGAGCAAGACCTATGCAACGTCTTTTGAATAAATTATGGTCTTTAGCGTTATCACATGCTCAAGCTTCTGCTGGATTAAAACTATTGGTTCCCCTTGGAAGCGTAGATGATATTGACCAACTGGAAAAAGACTGGGCAAATCCCAATGCTGTTATTGAAGTTGACTCTTCACAAGGAGAGCCTCATTACCCAGCCCCTCAACCCCTCGCTGGAGAGTTCTATAGACTTATACAGCAGTCAGAGTTTTATATAGATTTTATATTTGGTCTGCCTGAAATGATGCACGGCTTTGCAGAAAAAGCTCCGGAAACATCTAGGGCAACAGAAAGAATGATAGCCCTTGGAAGTGAAAGGCCCAAGTCAAAACTAAGAGATGTGGAGTTTAGTATAAATAAACTTGGCAAGGTTCTATATAATCTTTCTAAAGGTCACTATACGTATAAAAAGATATTTAGGTTAGCACAGCCAAATAATAATATTACAGAAGTAATGGCAAATTTTTATACAGATGTTAGTGGTGCTGTTATAGATATGAAAAAAGATAAACATTTTTTAGACCAACATGACATAAGAATTGAATCTGGATCTACAATGCCTTCTAGTAAATATGCAGAACTTGCAGTTTACCTAGAAGCTTTCCAAATGGGGATTGTAGACCGGTATGAAGTATTGAAGAAAAATCCTGAATTGTTTGATAAAGAAGGTATTATGAGAAGAACAGAAGAGAAACAACAAATGCAACAACAAATTCAGGCAATGGAATCTCAAATAAAGAATTTGCAAGGAGACTTGCAGACAGCCCAAAGAGAGTCTGTCAGTGACAGGAAAAAAGTTGAGGTTGAGAAGTTTAAATCTCGACTCTCTGAAATTAATTCAGAGTCTAAAGCTGATAGAAGGGTACAACGTGGAAAACTAGAAAACGAGGTGAAGCTTGAGGTGGAGAAATTGGCAGGCAATCTGAAAGATGTTCAGAGGAAGATCAGTTCCACTCCCGAAGCCTAAAGACATCAAGGAGAAACTATGTCTACACTAGAACAACAGGATGTAAACGTCTTAGACACAGCGCCCGTAGCGAATGAGGGTGCAGTGGAGGATATCATTAATCAGGAAGCTGGGCTAGTAGAGCCAGTGAATGTACAGGAACAAGTAGAGGATCCAGCTACTTCTATAGATTATCAAGCTGAGGCCAAAAAGTTTCAGTCAATGTATGATCGGTCACAGGCCGAAAATTCAAGACTGCAACAAGGCGCTCAAATACTTGAACTATTGGAGCAGAGACCTGACCTCGTGCAAGTTCTTGAAAGCGGTATAGCCAACCCACAAACCCAGCAAGGCAATGAGCCTGCTGTGAATAAGGACGATTTTAATCCTTGGGATGCTTTTACAGATGAAAAATCTGAATCAGGAAGATATGTGAACAATAAGATAGAATCTTTAGTGAATCAGAGACTTAATTCTGTAATGGCAAAACAACAGCAACAGATCAAGAATGAAATGCAGATGCAGAACACTGTGAACGAATTACGAGGAACATATAAAATGTCCGATGGCGACATTAAAGATTTTTTGCAATTTACAACACAGCCAAAAGAACAGGTAGGTTTGAACAATCTAGTAAAGCTTTGGCAAATGCAGAACGGACAATCGGTTGCTAACAATGATACACTGGATGCGGTTAACGCCGCAAAACAGGCTCCTCGCACTGCTGGAGTTCTTCAAGGACAAGCACCTATGTCTAATAAAACAGAAATTGATGATGTCTGGGATGGATTGATAGCGGCGGGGGGTAGAAATAACGTCTTATAACTAAACAAAGGAACGAATTATGGCGAATTATAATTCAGGACAAGTAAAGGCGGGTACTCCGGGTAGTAACACAGCTCTTTCCCTAACTAAAGGTTCACGTAGATTATACGACTTTGGTGACAGAGTTGCTGAGTTAAACCCCGAAGAGTCTCCTTTCTTTGTATATTTGTCCAAAGTTGGAAAAGTGCCAACTTCTGATTCACAGTTCCGCTTTTTAGAGAATAGAGGTAAGATGTCTTGGACTGACCGTAGTTTTGTTATTTCAACAAACCTAGCGGCGGTATCAGCAGGTGCAATAGTTACTGCAACTTTATCAGCGGCTCAAAGCTGGCTGGTTAAGGGTATGGTAATTGCTGTTCAGTCTGATACTGGTAATAGCGGTGGGCCGAATCATGCAACTGCTCGTATTGAAGCTGTTAATTCATCGACTTCGATTGATATTAAATGGCTTACCAATCCGGGTTCAGATGCTGATCCTGCTGGCGATGCTAAAGCTCAAGTTATCGGTTCCTCTTTTGCTGAAGGAAGCGGCGCTCCTGATGTATGGTCTCAAGAGCTTGATCATGATTATGGTTATACCCAGATCTTTAAGACAGCTTGTGAGATGTCAAACACAGCACGTGCTACAGTTTATCGTGGTTATGCTGATGAATGGCAACGCATTTGGAACATGAAACTTCGTGAACATAAAGTTGACATTGAAAGAGCTATGCTATTTGGCCAGCGAGCATCTGTAGGTGGTATTCAATACACTGAAGGTATTGCTGGGCATATTATGGCTAATGGTCAATCTCAATCCAAAGAAGATAGTGAGCAACTCGAATATACTGAGGGGCAAGCTTATCTTAAAACAGTAGCGGCTGGAAGCCTTACTTACGATGTCTTGCTAAAAGATTTAGAAGTAGTGTTTGACCCAGCTCGCGGTGGATCTGCTCAAAAACTAGCATTAACAAGTTTACCTGTTATGTCACTATTTAATAAATTAGGTGACGGAGTAGGTTTTGTTGGTGATTCTATGTCTTCAAAAGTACCTTACCAGTTTGACAGAAGTAATGGTTCTTTTGGTCATAAAATAACTAAAATAGAGACTATTCACGGTGATATTGCTATGGTAAGAGAACCACTTTTCAGAGGATTGGCGGCTGAGTTCATGTGTCTAGTAGACCTAGATCATGTTTCATACAGGCCACTTGTCGGTAACGGTGTAAACCGTGACACTTCTATTGAAACTAACGTGCAAGCTCCAGATGAAGATTTACGTAAAGATATGATTCTTACAGAAGCAGGTCTTGAAATATCTCTTCCTGAAACTCATGCATTGTTTAACTTTGAAGAGGCGGCATAATGAGAAGTGATGTATTAAATCAAAATAGCAATAGCTATGGTGAAGTACCTTCGGTATATAAAATAGAAGCTAAAACAGCGGCTTTTACAGCCGTTGATGGATTTTGTTATCTTGTTACTGACCTTGATGGTTGTGCGGTAACGCTCCCAGCCCCAAGCGTAGGTGATAAGATCAAAATAGTCTTTGGCGCGGTTACAAGTAATAGTCATACAATTACATGTGATGCGACAAGCACTTTATTTAGTGGATATGCTCTTATGCTGGATGGAGTAGATGCTACAGCAGGTCAAAATGTCGTTTTTGCGGCTGATGAATCAGACGATGATGTTTTCACAATGAATGGATCAACGACTGGAATAGCGGCTGTGGTTGAGCTAGTAGGTATTAGTAACAATAGATGGTATATAGAAGCGCTTTGTTATGCTTCTGGAACCAGTGCTACACCATTTAGTTAAACTGAATAAATAAAGTTAATAGTGGGAACTATGGGGTAGGTCGTATAAAGGGCTTACCCCAATATCCAAAGGATTAATTATGAAATGTGTCAACTGCGATAAGTCAAACCCAGAACGATGGTTCTTCTGTCGTTATTGTGGTAAAAAAACATCTGACCCAAAATTTACTACAAATTTATTTATGATGAGTGAAATGGGAAAAAGAACAGATATTGAGTTAAGAACAACCACTATAGAAGAAGACATTAAAGATATTAATAAAAAGAGGGGTTATGCCTAAAGTTGGCAAAAAAAAGTTTAAATACACTAAGGCTGGTAAAAAAGCGGCAAAAAAATATGCCAAAAAAACTGGCAAGAGGGTAAAATACGGTAAGAAATAATGGCTACATTAAAAGTAAAGATACAAGAAGAGATCATATTAGACAATCAGGACTATGGTTCTAAAAGAGTATTAGAAATTGCCAGTATAGATGAGTTTGAAAAAAGAATAGTAACTTGTCCAGCATCAGCAACAACTACTTTACTAAGTTTTGGGAATAATGTTTCGGGTTCAAATCCGCAAATAGATGCTCAGGATTCTAAATATATAAGAATTACAAATCTTGATAGTTCAAATGCTGTTGAAATAGCTGTTGTAACAGATGCTACATTATATCAAGTGACCTTGGCCGCTGGGCATAGTCATGTATTGGGAAGCGCTGAAGCTTTAATGCTTGCTGAAGCAGACACATCTCCAAGTTTCGGAACAATGGCAGATCTGGATGGGATTGCTTGTAATCCGGGTGGCAATGCTGTCAATATAGAAGTTGTTGTGGCGAGTGCATAATGGCAACCTTTGAGGTACAGGTAGAGGGACTTACAAGTTTAGCCATTGATGGCAGTAGCGCACCTACACAAAATGAACTTACTCAATTTCTTACGGATGGGGCAAAAGAAGTGATTAATAATATGCCTAGTAACTTACTGCCTCTTTGCTCTGCATCTGTTTCATTTACATCCGGTAGTGCGAGTACGCTTAATACGGGTAAGATATTGAATGTTTTTAGAAGCGATGGAGATATCACTCAGTCGTGCAGGGAAGTTTCTGCAAGGCAAAAAGGAATAGTTACTGACCCAGATGATATGTTGTTTGCGACAATAACAGACCCTGTGTTTTTTATTGATAACAACGCTCTTGATGTTTTACCTGCTGGTGGTTCTTGTACATATTCGGAAGTACAATATCCAGCAGTGGCTTATGGTGATAGTGCCATTGCTGTTTTTCCAGATGAAGCTGAACATCTTGTTGTTTTATACGGTGCTATAAAAGCCCTACAAAATGTTTTAGCAAGCAGAAGTTCTAATTCAGATATTACAACCGCCTTGGGGCTTATAAAGACAGCAGTAGATCAAGCGGCTACTGCGGCAGATAAATTTGAAGTTGCTAACACCGCATCTGTTTTTGGAGATACGGCAACATTTGATGCTACCAACAGCCAACTAACAAGAGTAAAAGACGCAGTGGATAAGGTTTCAGATATTGTAAATGGCAATCAGCCATCTGCAACGACAGATGCATTTGGAGCTCAAGCTAATGAAGATACTGAGCTAGTATCATCTGCTTTAAATATTGCTCAGGTGGAATTATCTAGGGCGCAGGCGCATTTATCTGAATGGACATCAATTGGTGATATGCGAGTAAAAGAGATCAATGCGGCTTTAGCAGAAGCTCAAGGATATGCAAATGAGGTTCAATCAAGGCTACAAACAGATAGAGAGCAATATGGTTGGTATGAAAAACAACAGGCTAAATTACAGGTAGATTACGATAAAGGTTTACAGGCATTAACATAATGGCAATACATTCTTTAACGGTAAAACAAATAATTAGTAGAGTGCGACAGGCGTTCCCTAACGCTCCAGAGGCTTATATAATGTCCCTTATCAATGATGCGCTAAATGAATTAGGTCAATATTCGCAAAAATCTATGTCTGCAAAAATAAATATAGTCGCAGACCAAATGTTTTACGATATATCAGATAATGCAAAAGATTCTTCTGACAATGCTATGGGTATAAATAAAATACACCGCGTTGACATAATGGATGATAATGATGAATATATTCAAGTTCCAAGGGTGTTAGACGGCGAGCCATTAATGTTTGATATTTCATCTGAGTCTGCAATAAAGGAACCTACATAATGGCAAGTAATATAAAATATCCAGAGGAAGAAGTTCTATACTTTATTAGGGGAGACCATCTTGGGCTTGTTACAAAATATTCTTCAACTGGGACTTCAAGAACTAACAGAAAAGCCTATCAGGCATTTGACCACGCTGTAACAAATGGTATGATATTGCATTACTATGGAAACCCTGAAAAGGTTATATCCATTAATAGTTCTCCAGATATTGACAACTTATTTCATTCGTCAATTATTGATTATGTAAAAAAATGTTTATACATGGATAAGGCCGGTAAAGAAGAAGACCCAGCAAAAGCTCAGGTTTCTATTACTCTTATGATGCAACATGAAAGAAAATTTGATATGGCTATTAAGAAATACGGTACGAAGAAAAGAAGCAAGACGGGTGGTGCTAGAGCAGTAGTACTTCCAGACTTGACCTAAGCACTAAATTATTGATTGTTTACTGCTGAAAATATTACATTCTGTATGTAATTTATTGTTTATTTAACACTTTTCAGATAGGGAGCAGTTCTCGCCCCGCAGGCTGAATTTTATTAATAGGAGAATGACATGTCACAAATCCAAAAATTTAGGGCACATGAGTCACTAGGTATAGAGAGTGCCGCAGAGTGGAATGTAAAAAGTGCCGGAACCATTGCAGATACTACGATAGGTGTTGAAGTAAGCAACTATCACATGGTATCTTTAATCACTAGCGAGGATATATATTATACCTTTGCCTCGTCCTCTTCGGATGCTATTAATACCAGTAATGATCTTTACTTAAAAGGTGGAGATACTATATACACCTTAAAAATTCCTCATGGTATTGGCAGTACAATATATTTTCAAGTTCAACGAAAGACGAGTTCTAATAGCACTCTTCGATATGTGCTTTCTTAGGGGGTTACGATGGCTTTTATAAGAACAACAGCAAACGCAATATCTTCTGGTGGTACTATAAATGGAGATATTACTATTACAGGGGATCTAACTGTAGAAGGTGGTGGTAGCCTTAGTTTTGATGAAGTAATAGAAGGTACTCAAGTAATAGATGTAACTGATACAGAAGCATTTCTTGTCCGAAAAAATGGTGATGGTGGGGACTTATTTACAGTTGACACAACTAATTCAGATGTAGCAGTTGGTGGACTATTAACTATTGACCAAGATACAGTTGGGTCAAACGCAATAACTATAGATACAGAAGCCACTACTGGTAGAGGTATTGATATTGCGGCTGATGCTTTAACATCTGGGCATATTGCTTATTTTTATTCAAATTCTTCAAGTACAACTGGAAGAAACCTTGTAGAAATACATAATGATAATGCCTCAGCAAATGCGGCAATCCCTCTTAAAATTACACAAGATGCTCCTGCTAATGCTTTTAATATTGATATGAATGGAAATAGAAATTCTATTAATATAGCCAGTGATAGCACTACATATCATACGATGTATACTATAGCAGATTCCTTAACAACTGGAAGCATGGCTTATTTTAAATCTAATTCATCATCTACCAGTACAAGAAATTTAGTAGAAATACATAACGACCATGCAAGTGCTACTGGAGCAACTGGATTAAAAATTATAAATGACAGTACAGGCTCAGCATTAACTGCTGTTGGTGCGGCAGGGAGTGGCTCTGCATCTGGAGCAGTAGTTAAGCTACAAACGGCTGAAACTACTGTTGTAGATGGTGATTATTTAGGTAGAATAGAGTTTTCAGCACCAAGTGAAGCAGATGGCTCTGATGCAATTCTTACTGGTGCACAGATTCATGCAGAGGCCAGTGATACTTTTTCAGGGACTGTAAATAAAACAGACTTAGTATTCTCAACTGGTGCTAGTGAAGCGGCTGTGGAAAGAATGAGAATTAATTCTGCTGGTCAATTTGGATTAAATGTAGACAACCAAGATAGTTATTATGCCGCAGAATTTGTTTTAGGTGCTTCAAATCAAGGTGGAATTACAATTAGAGGTGGCACTTCTGATACTGGGCAATATTTAATGTTTGCTGATGGAGCATCTGGTGCGGCTAGGTATCAAGGATATATTCAATATGCTCATTCAGATAACCAAATGCACCTTGCTACTGGTGCAAGTGAAAGAATGACAATAGATGCTACTGGCGTTGGTATAGGAACTACAGACCCCAGTACGAAATTAGATGTTTCGTCTGGTCATATAAGAATTAGTACAGGATATGAATTACAATGGAATACTGGAGCAACTAAACTTACTGGCGCAGATTCATATTTAATATTTGATGTCAATTCAGCAGAAAGAATGCGAATAAGTTCAGCCGGTAATTTGGGAGTGGGAGTAACTCCTGAAACAACAAATTCAAGCCACGACGCAATTCAGTTAGGTGGAAATGCTTATTGGAATAGTTATGGAACTCAAGGCGCTGGTGGGGAAACAGATTTTGGACACAACTTCTACTTTTCTGCCGCTGGTAGTGATAAATACATTAGCACAGATGAAGCAACTCAATTTAGGCAAGGTGGTGGAGCATTTGTATTTAAAAGTGCGGCAAGTGGTAGTGCAGATGCGGCTATTACTTGGACAAGCCTAATGAAACTTGACATTAATTCACGAGTGTCATTATCTAATAATGATAGTGGGACTTCAAATACAATACTTGGAAAAAGTGCTGGTGATTTAGATGGTGCAGGTGATAAAAATGTGTTTGTTGGTGAATTAGCTGGGGGCACAGGAACTCAAACTGATGCGGCAGATAATAATGTTGGTGTTGGTTATGGTGCTTTAACTGATTTAACTACTGGCGCAGATAATACATCTATCGGTCAATCAAGCCTAGCTGAACTAACAACAGGAAGTTACAATACTTCGGTTGGACGATTATCTACTACTGCTTTGACAGCTGGCAGTCATAATGTGGTTATTGGAAGGGCAAATTTATATGCAGCGGCTGATGACGAATCAAATAATATTGTCATTGGTAATAGTGCAATGGGTTCAGCCAAACAAAATGGAACAGCAAGTGCAACTAATAGGGAAGTAAAACAAAACGTGGCTATTGGCACAGATGCTTTAGCAGGAGGTACTTTAACAGGTACTAATCATCTTGAAGGTAATGTGGCAATTGGGCATTTAGCAATGGATGCTACTGGGGCAAATAATCAAATAGGAAGTGTTGCTATTGGCTCATCTGCATTGTCAGCCCTCACATCTGGAGCTGGTAATACCGCAATTGGTTATAAGGCAGGAAATCTTTTAAGCACAGGTTCAAATAGTACAATTATAGGATATGATGCTGATGTAGATGCTAATGATAGAGCTGGTTGTATTGTTATTGGTTCTGGACTTAGTTTAAATACTGCAAGTGATAATGTAGTAGAAATTGGCAATGATACAAATTCTATGACTTATGATTTAGATGGTGGGGATATAACAGTTACATCTGATGTAAGAACTAAAACAAATATCAAAGATTCAAATCTTGGATTAGAGTTTATTAATAAACTAAGACCAGTCACTTATGAAACAAAGCCAAGTGCTGAATATCCAAAAGAGTTTGGAGTTAAAAACCCAGTTAAGAAGAAAAGTAGAAAAACTTGGGATGGTTTAATTGCTCAAGAAGTAAAGCAAGTAATGGATGATATGGGTGTTGAGTTTAGCGGATGGTCAGAAGGAATTAACACTAAACAAACATTGGCATATGGTAAGCTAGTCATGCCACTTATAAAAGCAGTTCAAGAATTATCTGCAAAAGTAGCAGAATTAGAAAAGAAATAATTAACAACAAAGGAGTTAAGAATGGCTGAAAAAGACAACGAACAAAAGCGAATCTTAAACATTGATAACAAAGAATACATTATTAATGACATGACAAATTATCAAAAGTCTATATTAAGCGACATAGAGAACTATCAAATGCAAATAGATAGATTAAACAGGTGGAAAGAAGGGCAAGTGTATGTTCTTAGTCGGTCTTTACAAGAACAAGAAGATGATGTTATTAAGGATGACCATTCTCCACATGACCCCGGAGATGAGAACGATTAAATGATTATTCGTAGATGTGCCCAAGACCATGATGTTGTTCTTCATAAGAATACTAAACCAAATATGATAAAAAAGATAAAGTTGGCAAATGGTTCATTTGGTACGCTTACTTATCCATCAAGCGCAAAGGATTATTTTCTTCGTGTTGATGGTGAGATTGTTAGGCGAAGCGACAGTTTTAAAACATGCGAAGAAGAATTTGTAAAAGAGTGTGCTAAAAAACATTCTGATGGTCATGGGCGTATCGACATTGTAAAACATAAACTGGTAAATAATAAGGTGGTGGAAAGATGAAAAGCCCTTTAACAGGTTTAGTATCATGGCAATTAGAAACAGGTCAGTTAGACCATTGGACTTCCTATCATTTAGCGGCTGGTGCATTTTTATGTAAGATATTCCAATGGTTGAATTGGAGTGATTTCTGGTGTGTCATGGGTGTTTTTATTATAGGTGTTCTATGGGAAATCTATGAATGGATAGTAGAGGGAGATGAAGAAACTTACGGCTCAAAAGAAAAATGGGCATACAACACATTTGCTGATATAGTTGTCGAAACAGCTATTGCATGGTGGATGGTACTTTAAGGAGTTAAACAATGTCAAACTATATACATAAATATACAGCACAAGAAGCATCTAACTTGCTTTTGGGGCAAAATGGATTTGATGTCATTGCAGAGCATGATACAAATACCTCTTCTCCAGATACGGGTTCATGGGTAGCTATACAGGCGCTTGGTAAAGGTGGTGGAGATGCGGCTGTTGAGTATCTGAAACTCAAAGTTACTGCCAATGTTGGCGATAGCATATCGAGTTGGTTTTATATGATTCCCGGTGAAATTCTATATGGAAACTTTAGTGGAATTATAAATCATACAGACTCTACAGCGACATGCATAGCCTACAGAGGATAAGAAGGACAAAGAGATTAGAAAGAATGGGTTTACAAAAGCCTAGTAATTCTTTTAGTCTGTCCAAGGTTAAAGACCTTATACAACTTGAGGTTGTAGACAATGTTAGTAACATGATTGACAAGCTATCTAGTAAAAAAGATAAGCGTGATGCTACTTTAGATATTAAGTTAAAAAATATTGTAACAGGCATTGAAGAGCAAGGTAAAAGAGTTGAGAATACAGATACTCGTCTTGACTCTATTGTTTCCAATATTGAGGCTTTGAGTAAAAATAGTGTTGAATATGACAAGAATTTGAATAAGATTGTTCAGAGTTTAAACAATAAAGAATTAAGCAATAAAGAGTTTAGTAAAAAGTTTGAGGTGATTGATAGAAATATTGATATCATTTACAACAAGCTTTCAAAGATAGACACATCCATAAAAAAACCAAATGTTTTTATGAGATCTGTTAATTGGGTTAAGCGAAAATTGTGGAGGTAATATGAACTATGTAATTAAAAAATTAAAAAATGGAGACTTTAAAGTTGTTCGTAAAAAAACTAGCACTTCCTATGACATTCCTGTTGTGTATAGCTATAAGCCTTAGTTGTTCTTCTGGATGGTCTGTTGCGAGTTATGAGCTTACTCCTTTAGACACAGCAAGGAATACTATTTTTATAGAGATCATGTCACAAGATTCTACTCAACATTGGTATTTAAAAAATATCTACAATGGTAGTAATTGGTGCTATTTACATTCAAGCTGGGAAGAAGTAAGGGTTCAATGAGTGGAAATGCTAAAACATACAGAAGCTATGGGGCTACTATGCTCGATGATAACCTTAGCGTGGGCATTAATATCAAATTCATGGTACGCTTACTTGTGCTGTGCGTTTTGTTGGGCTGGTATGCTATGCATCTTTTGGATAGACTGGAATCTGTTGAGGAAAGGTTATTGGAGGCTAGTGGGCAGATCAGGACTATACTTGATCAGCAAATGGCACAACAGCAAGAGAAACAAGCAGAGCTAGAGGAGCAGATAAAATTTTATGAAAAAGAATTTAATATCAATCCTTTTAGTTGGGGTAAAAAAAGGAAAATGAAATGAGCGACCGGGAAGAAGCCTTTATTCGTGGTCAAGCTATATTAATGATTGCAAGAAACCAAGGAAGAAAAAATATTAGAAAAAGAGTATTAAGAAGATATCTAAGGTGCATTAAGGGTTGTTTATGAATTTTATGGAAGTATATGGCGAAGCTGGAATGATTGGCATTGTGGGTGTTATGTTTGTTTATTTAGTAATATCTTTATCTAAAAAGTCAGAAGCACAGCAACAAGCATTAGAGAATTTAAAGGTAGAGAATAAAGGACAAAGTGAAACGCTAGAAAATATGGAAGGCATGATAATAAAACTTATTACAAGATGGAACACTTCAGATGATAAATTAGATAGAAAATTTGATGCTATGACAAAAGAAATTAATGATCTAGATAATCAAGTATCAGAACTAAAAGGTTCAATGAGTAGAATAAATGGCAGGCACTAAACCACTATCAGAATCAAGTAGTTTAAGTATTTCACTTCCAATGCTTTTTCAAGCAATAGCATTAATTGGTGCTATGGTTTGGGGATATGGGGAACTTAATTCAAGAATATCTTTTTTAGAATATCAGGTGAGCATTAATGAAGAACATATTGGTAGAATGGAGGAAGATGCTAAGGCCAATCAAAATGCTGAAATTCCTGCTGATATTAAACAAAATCAAAGAATTAATTATTTAGAAAAAGAGCTAGATAGATTAAGAAGTGCAGGGAATTAAATTAGATATGAAGTTTGTTTTTAATATTATTAGCTTGCTAGGAGCAATAGCTTGGGGCTGGTATCAAATGGAATTAAGGGTTACTGCTATAGAAATGAAAATCGAACATAATGAAAAAATGGCTAAATTACGAGATGAGATAATGGAGTTAAAGGGTAAATAGATGAAGCACAATAATATAGAAAAGTATAGATTTGATGTAAAAGAGCGTTTAATGAGAATAGAAACTATTTTAAACAGGGAATTGCCAGTCATCAAAGAAGAACTAAAAGTGGCCAATGGTCGCACAAGGGCTTTGGAGAATTGGAGGAATTATATCTTAGGGGGGATGGCATTACTCACAGCACTATGGGGGATACGTGGATAATAACAACGTAAATGAATACCATATTCAAGACCAAAAACATCATATTAATACAGAATTGATCGGTATTATTAAATACAGGCAAGCAAAGAAGTGGCTGATCAGTATAGCTGTTGTTGCTTTATTTTCTGTAATACTGGCATTAATGATATACTTTATGAGTTCTGGTGTGGATGTAATGACAGGGTGGAAAGAAATACTACTTTTAATGTTAGGTGGCTTTGTTGGTTCTTTTGCCAAAGTAATAGATTTTTGGTTCAATAATGCAGAAGATGATGTTAAATTACTGGAGCATGCAGATGATTAGGAGGCAATCATGGGATTATTAAGTTCATTGGCAAAGGGCGCTGGTAGTCTATTAGGTGGAGATACCTTAAAAGATGTAGGGAATATCATTGATAATTTACATACATCTGGCGAGGAAAAGGCTAAAGCAAAACAAGCATTAGAGGAAGTTCTTATCAAAGCAGAACAGTCAGCCCAAGCTGAAGTATCTGCTAGGTGGGAAGCTGATATGAAGCATGGTAGCACTCTTAGTAAGAATATTAGACCATTAACATTGATATTTCTCACTGCTATATTTACTGTATTAAGTATATTTGATGGAAATTTAGAAATAGGCGGCAAAGCTTTTACCATTGGAGAAGCTTATGTTCCTGTATATCAAACACTATTAATGACTGTTTACGCCGCTTACTTTGCTGGCAGGTCTATAGAAAAAGTTAAGGAGGTAGCTAGGTAATGCCCAAACAACAATATACCATACGCAGTTTCTCAGGAGGAATCAATACTGTTAAAGACCCTCGGGATCTTGCCGAGAGTGAAGTTAGTAGGATTGATAATATGTCAATAGATGCACAGGGTAAAATAAAATCCGCTGGTGCGTTTAATACCCACGATGTTAATCCTTCAAATCCGGGCGGGTCTGCTCTTACAAAGTACATTTCTACCTGTACTGCTAGTTTAGACAATAGGTCAAATAGTAGCCCCGGCACGGCCACCGGAAGGTCAAATAAGGGCGGAGGATTTAATTTGTTTTATTTTGAGTGTGACCACAGTAGAAAAAATGAATTTAATGATGACAATACTGCAACATTTACTGTTGGCACAACAGACGATAGTAGAAATGTTTGGTTTGTCAATCCTCAAAATTCTAATGTAACAAGTAATGCGGCTACTCCAGCGGGCGATGCTCCTGCCAGTGGCTCTTCCAGTAGTTTGTAATTATGGCTTTAGCGGTAATACCATCAACTCAATATATTAAATACTTTGGAGATGTTGATTATTGGACAAATGTAGCCGGTTTGGCTATTGGCGATGTTATTACTATTAGGGGTACTAAATACAATGATGGTGTTTATACTGTAATTGGATTTACACAGCAATCCGATGATCACTATATGATGGTTGCAGGAAGGCCCCTTACTGATGAAATTGCTGTAACTGTTGCTACATCAGCGTCCTTTTCAAATGGTGACAATCATATAGACATTAATAGCAGTGCCGATGTAAGAGTTGGCCAAACTATTGCTTCTAGTCTTGGTGGTGTTGCTTCTGGAACAACACTTACTTCAGCAAATTCTAGTGGTACATTTGGAATAAATGTTACAGTGGTTGGCCTATCTGCAAATGTTACAGGAATACCTTCTACTGGAACTTTGCCCAGTTCAAATTTAACATTTACCTCTTCCCCAGATGGGGCGGCTTCTGGTGTTTTAATAAAAGGCAGGCGTACTACTGGAGATAAGCTTATTGCGCTAGGGGACGCAGAAAATAATGTTGTTGATATTTGGTCATACAATTCTATATCAGATGCAAGTTCTACTGGTGATGGTTGGTTAGCCTCTGAAATAAGCCCTGTGCTTATTAACCCCTCTAGTGAACATGTTGAAACTTCAGAGTTTGTTTTTAAATAATGTAGTTGATATTTGGTCATACAATTCTATATCAGATGCAAGTTCTCCTAATGATGGTTGGTTAGCCTCTGAAATAAGCCCTGTGCTTATTAACCCCTCTAGTGAACATGTTGAAACTTCAGAGTTTGTTTTTACTTTTGTAGATGAGGTTTTGAGAGTTGCTGATTCTAATGCTCAGAATAATGCGATCATGAAATGGTATGGATATATTCAAAGAACACAGTTTAACAATACAAAAGGACTGGCTTTTAGTGGTTGGTTTGAACACCCTACATACCTATCGCCACCATCATCGGGTATAGCTATGTTGACCAGTGGAGAACATACCGTTGCAAACTCTGGCAATTATACAGTTTTAAATTCTATTGTACAAGATGGAGATGATAACGCTGTGCTAACGGCGGAGGCTTTAACCGCCATTACAGAAGATTATATTGCCTTTGATACTGATAATAATGCTATCAATGCAAATCACTTTTTTGCCGTTGGGCAGGTTTATTCTATATTAAGCACTTCTTCTGAAGAGCCTGAATGTTTTATGATTAGAAGGCCATCTGAAGGTAGCACAGGAACAGCTCAGGAGGTTCGGGTATATAGGGGATATGGCAACACTACAGATGTGGCAGTTAATGATAATTCTGGAGCAATATATAAAAGAGGACTTGGATGGAATATTGGGGTTACTGGACATGCAGATGAGGGGGAGTGGGAAACGATGGATTATGAATTTTGGCAAACATTTATATACGATGGAAACCAAGAGACACTCCCTGTTAAGTTTGATAATACTTTTACTCTTAGTAACGAATCAAAAGCTTTAGAGTGTACTGTTTATGCAGATAGATTTTATCATGGTCGTATTTCTGGGGAAGAAT
>VTLG01009320.1_pt1 | contig 43977 bp, 66 predicted proteins | sample 4694571 | NCBI WGS metagenome assembly VTLG01 (sample SAMN12604809, study PRJNA352737) | marine metagenome | biome: ENVO:00000447; feature: ENVO:00000209|ENVO:00000569|ENVO:01000036; material: ENVO:00002151; isolation source: viral sequences binned using virsorter ...
TATAAACTTTCTAGGAAACAATAACGGAAATGTTACTGTTGCAACAGACGATACAGTAGGAGCTCATGCTTATACATTCCAAGGCACGGGTCATGAAACAAGTGTAGTTCATGCAGGTGAAATGACAAAAAATGATAATAATGCTGGAGTAGTAGACGCAACAAGAGGAGATACAACTGATGGTGCTGGCACATTCCATTGTGGTTATGAACATTATGATTTTTTTAGTGGTCCAAGTGTAAACAGAATGGATCAAATAGACAGTGATTATCGACGAGTGTATTCACAATCTCCAAACTTTGTAGATATACGAAATGCAAGAGTAGGTGCGACAAATGTAGGAAGTAGGGTTAGTAGCCAGCCACAAATAGGACCAGGTGCATTTATGACTAGCAGGCAGGCTGAATACTATTACCTTAATAATTTATTAGCCGCAGATACAAACTGGATACAATGGTGGGCAGGTAGTTCTAGTACAGAAAAAACACATATAAGGCACTGTACGAGTTCAGGATATACTGACGCAAGTAGTAATCAAACGGCATTTGAATCTTATTTTGCAACAAAAAGCATTTGGAATGGAAATCAATTATTAGAAGGTGATGGTCATTCTACTTTAGAAATGGCAGGCTTCTACTCATATCGTGACGATAATATAGGAGTTGCCAACTCATTTGAAATGCTACAACTTGGTTCACAAATTTTATGGCGAATAGATAGTGGTGCTAATGACGTTGTGGTTTATGGCAATAGTATACAATCAAACAATACAAGTTACGGTGATATTCAAGACAATGCTAGTGATGGAACAGTAACAGGAAACAATAGTCACACATAAAGGAGAAATATATGGCTACATGGAACGGAACAACAGGTTATACAGATGACCAAGTTACACAACTAAATAAAGTTACAGACGCTAGAAAAACAGCAGATACACCTGACCTTTTAGAAGCAGTAAGCATGTGGGATCAAGACAGTTTTAAAGCAAAATTAAAAACATATACTGCTGATGAAATAAAAGCATTAGTAAATATAAAATCTTACAGTGCTGGTCATTCAGACAGTTCTGCAACTGTTGTTTATGACACAGATGCAAATGATTACACAAGCGAAGAGCAAACATGGATAGCAGGATTTACAATTAAAAGTAATTGGATACAAAAATTACCACAGATGTTAGCAACTGCACAAAGACTTAAAACTGCAAGTTGGACTACACAGAGTATAATAGATGTTATTAGAGAATATTAAATTATAGTAAGGAGAGCCAATGGCAGACCTAGAAAAAGAAAATTTGTATTTAAGGCAAATTATAAATGGTAAGGACACAGCAATTTTAGGGTTACAACTACAAGTGTTGCAACTTACACAAGCAAATAGTGAGGTTAATAATGAGCAGACTAAAAGTAATGAAGTACCTACCAGCGATAGCGAGTCTGGTGACTGAAGTTATAAAAGCAAAAGAAGATGGCAAAATAACAAATGACGAAAAATCTAGGATTATGAAAAAATTCTGGGCAATACTTAAAGTGTAAATATGGGCAAACTAAGACCACAAATATTTTTAGCGATAATTGTACTAGGAATACTATCTTGTATAGGCATAGTTAACGAGTACAATGAGATTGCTACAGGTTGTGTTGGTGGCATTATTGCTCTAGGAATGAAAGTATTGGAGAGTGAATAATGTATCGCTACAAAGTTACTATACTCAAAGTTGTTGATGGAGATACTGTTGATGTAGACATTGACTTAGGTTTCAGCGTTGTACTAAAAAAACAGCGTGTCAGGTTGTATGAAATAGATACACCTGAAAGCAGAACAAGAGACTTAGTAGAAAAAAAGTTCGGGCTACTATCAAAGGACAAATTGAAATGGATGCTAAAAAGTGCTGAACAAAATGGTAAGGATATTTACCTAGTTTCGCATGATAAGGGAAAATTTGGTAGAATACTTGGAGAGTTGTTTATTGATGATGATATTAAAAGTGTCAATATGCACATGGTTGATAATCATCACGCAGTATATTACTACGGACAAAATAAAGATGATGTTAAACAAGAGCATTTGATAAATAGACAATGGTTGATAGACAACTCGAAGATGTAGATGACATAAGTGATTATGTAAAAAGCAGAGGAATATTTATAGCAAAAAAAGAAAAAAAAGAATGGCAAAACATACTGGGAAAAGTGGCGATGAATCCTCAAATGAAAACTTGGATAAGAGAGATTTTAGCGACCAGATACAAAGGAGTATAGCCAAAAAGAGACTGCTAGTATCAAGCTTGGTTCTAGCTTCCTGCTTAGCAGGAATAATAGTCATAGGAGAACTATACAGCCGATGAAAATAAAAATACGAATACCAGAAAAAATAAAATATACATTTAGTATACTTTTGATAGCCATTACTTACTTGTTTGCAACAGTTGGTGCGATAGGTTTAGCGATAACTCTAATACACCCAACAGAACTATGGTGGTCAATAGCACCTATTGAAACAAGATGGTTTCTTATAACATACAGCTCTGTACTATTTTATTTGGACTGGTTACAAACATACTACTGGTATTCCGTAGGTTCCTTTACAGCTTTGATTGTGTTAGCTTATGCGATTCACATAAGAAGCTTGAATCAAGTTTTGCAACTTATAAAAGCCAGTCCAAAGGCAATCTTGTATTCTCCTGTAAGTTTTTATAAAGAAGTAAAATTATTTAGAGATTGGCTCTTTGCCAAGATAGAATACCTAAATGCTGAATCTGCTAAATGGAGAAGGTTCTTCAATGTACTAAAATCACCATACAGTTTACTACGAAGTTTAGGACTGAATCCTCAAATGGCGATAGCGATTCTAGGTATCGGTACTGCTTCAGGTGGTACGCTTGTAGTAGCAGAAGTTATAGAGCAAAGAAGTTTTGCGAATGGTGATAGTGGTATTTATCTTGCACCAGAAAACCTGCCTTCAGAAGAACTAGAGCGTGAATTAGCATGGCGTAAAGATAATCCAAGCGACAATACATTAAGAGTTATACTTAACGATACACCAGTAGAAAAACTAAGTATATCAAGCGTAAACTTAGGAACATCATTTGCAAGTAATGGTCAACCATCTCAATTACCAACTGGCAAGTCAGAAGCTATACTGATAGATGGTAATCAAACTAGAATAGAGATAGGTAAACTTACATTTAGCAGGAACAGTTGTAAAACTCTGAATCTTGAAAATATAAATGCAAACAAAGTTACGATCAAAGATAATCAAGCAGATGGTCTTTCTATATATCAAAGTGCAACCTCTACACAACCTAATCTAAGAGTATCAGGTGGTAACTATATGGCAGACTTACTAGAAACTAAAGGTGGCACATACGACAGATTGTGGATTAGTCCTCTTGACAGTATGACATCTAGCAAGACTAGAGTTAACGAAATTATTTTAGATAATATTGTTTCTAGTGGTGGAACTTGTGATTTAAAGAAGCTAGATATCGGTGAACTTATAATTGAGTTCAACAGAATCGGTGGCGATAACTCACTAACATCAAAAGCATTTACAGTCACAACAACAGTCGCAAGTGCTAACTGGGATGTCACAGGCAATATAGAAGTGCTAATGGGCGAAGTTGCTAGGCAACCTGACTAATGGTAACCAACTTTCCTAATCAACCTAGTGAGCTGACAATACAGATACTAGAGCGTAAGTCTAATAGACCTGTTGAAGATATAACTCCTCATGTACAAGCTACACAAATAACTGAAAGATTTAGAACATTCGGTACAGGTAGCATACAAATTAGAAGTGAAGATATATCTGCAGAAAGTACAGCACTGATACTAAGTGGTAACGCAGCAGTCAAAATTATTAGAGATTCTATTGTTGTACTAAGCACAGGTGAAACAACTTATACAGACACAGTCACAGGTCCTATAACGAGGGCTACACTATCTGATGGTGATTATATACAACAGACACTAGACTTTCATACAGTATCAAACGAAGTTATTGTATTAGGAAACAATACAGGTGCTAGTCGTAATATTACAAGAGTTAGAGATACAAGTTCACAATCTAACATAGGTTGCAGAGAAGCTATTGTTGACGCTAGACAAACTACAACATCAGCAGAAAGAACTGCCAGAGGTAACAATACACTTGCTGATATGGGTGAGTTTGAAAGAGTAATCACTGCTGGTGGCACATCACAGGGAACATTCACATGGCTACTAGAGTTTAGTGATAATCTAGTTTATTTATCTTATAGACATATCGGTTGTACAGGTGTTGCAAATGTAGATCCAGGAAATGTTAGTGCTGGTAATTATATAAGAACTATACTAAACGATAATTTGATAATACCTCAATCAGCTTCAAACGATAATAATGCAGAAAGACAGATTGATGTACCTGCTGTTATCGGAGCTTATGATGGTATAGGCAGCACAATAGATTTACCTGTCAGGTGGAATAATGTCGCTAATGTCATAAGAGAAGCGTGTATCAGTGGTTCAGTAGGTCTTAAAGCTAGTGTCAATGATTCTAACCAAATACAATATGATGTAGTTACAATAAACGATAGAACATCTGGCACAACTAATGCAGTAATCTATAATAGAGATAATGCTGACGCAAGTTTCAATATACAAGTTGGCGATAAAATAACAGTAGAAGAATATATATATAATGACAGCACAGTTCCAGAGATAGGTCCAGTAGACATGTTAGTAACTGGTAGGGTGATAAACCTTAGACGTGGTCAAACAGACAATATAAGATACCAAATGGGTGGCGAAAATAGAACTTTTACTGATATGATGAGGAGAAGTCAACAATCAACTAGACTAGCAGTTTATGCTTAGGAGATAATATGGCGAAAGCAAAAACAGTAACAATACAATATACAGGTCAAGGTAGTTTTCAACATGGAGAATGGGTAGTTGGTTCAGGAGAATATATAGATATACCTGAAAAAGACTACAAGTTTCTAGTAGATACTAATCAAGGCACTGATATAGTGTTACAAGAAGATGAGTAATATGTTTCCTGTTCCTAATGGTGGCAACATACATAAAATGCTACCTTGGGGAGAAAGGAAAGGACAGCATAGTATTTGTCAGATCATAGAGATAAGCGATACAAATCCAGATAATAACGAATTTAAAACATTATGCGGAGATTTTACATTTTCTGATTTTGTAGAAGTATTCCTAGCAGAAGAAGATGACTTGATAAATATAGATTTTTGTCCTACATGCTCTTTGGTTAGAGACGCAGAGAGAATAATAAATAGTATTTAAAAAAAAAGCTTTACATTTCTAAAATATTGTAGTAAGATACTAATATAACAATATTTTAGTCTTGGAGGGCTACAATGAATACAAAAGAAAAACTACAAAACAGTTTCTCAAATACTACAGCACTTGCTGGTACATACGGAATAGAGGTTGAGTTCGTCAATCGTTCAGGTTTATCTCACTACGATATTGCTGACATGATGAACGACTACTTACACGAGATTGGTTCTGACGAAAAAATCAATGCTTGTTCTTATGGTCGTGGAGGTTCTTACAATAATAATGATCAATGGGCGATTCACCCTGATTCATCTTGTGGGTTAGAAATGCCTACACCGATTCTTACTGGTGAGCATGGTTTACAGAGATTAGAACTAATGATAGAAGTTCTAAAAATTGTTACTGGCGATCAGGTTTCAGTTAACAGTCGATGTGGCTTACATGTTCACTTAGGTAAAGCACAGTTCAGCGACATGAATCACCTTACTAAGTTCGTTGCAAACTACATGTACTACGAACCAGCAATAGACAAGCTAGTTCCTGAATCTAGGAGAGGTAACCAGAATCGTTCTTACGCTTCTAGTATCCACAGTCCTGTTGATCAGAAAGCTATCAAGTCAGGTGGGTGGGAAACAGGAGTGAATGGCATTGACAAGTTGAGATACGAAAAAAATGCTCAAATGATTACTAGGAGAGGTGCAAAAATAAATATCACAGGTTACAAACCTACGATAGAAGTTAGACACCACTCAGGTTCTCTAAATATTGACAAGATTTCTACATGGGTTAGATTCCTAGACTTCATGGTTAGATGGTCAGGATTACAGGAAACTAGAGTTCCAAACATTAACATCTACGATTTCGCAGATGACAGAGAAGCTTACACTCACAAAGTTTGGAAACAGTTACTTTCTAAAATGAATACAGTTGGTCAACAAGAGTTGGCTACTGCAGTAAAAAAACGAGCAAGACAGTTGTCATAAGAGGAGGTTCATAATGACTGAAGAAAAAAACATAGGAAAAAACTTATACAAGAATTATACATACAAACATGATTGGAGTTCTCAATGGCGAGGACTCCAACAAAAAGGATTCATAGGTAGAGATGATAAGTTTCACACTACAGAATACTATCTAGCTTATGGTTCTAACCTTAACTTAGGTCAGTTGAAACACAGATGCCCAGATGCTAAGCATGTCGGTAATGTTACAGTTGACGACTGGCAATTAGTGTTCAGAGGTGTTGCAGATATTGAGCCAGCAGTTGGCAAAAAATTAGTTGCAGGTATATTCAAAATATCTAAGCAAGATGAGATAGCACTTGACAGATACGAAGGTTACCCAAATCTATACTACAAAGATTTTATGGATATGCAACTTGATGGTCAGCCGATCAAAGTTATGTACTACAGAATGCACAAGTCAGGTATCGCTAGACCTAGCGACTACTACTACAAAACTATACTGCAAGGTTTCATGGACTGTGGTCTTGATATTTCTGTACTAGCCGAAGCATACAATCACACTTTGGCTAATATTACTACAGACCCCTCAGGACATCACTTTCCAAAAAGAAAGGGTAAATCACCTGTTAAGAAAGAAAACGCTTCTACAGGAATAATACAACGCTTCAGAGACCAACTAAATAAAAAACACAAAGCACACAAAGGAGGATAGTGTGAAAAAAATAAAAAATCAAAAGAAAGCAATAATCAAAGTCAATGGCGAAGATTATGTAAAAGTTTCATCAATCAGGCAGGTAGAACTTATCGGCGAGGAAACTGTCATAAATTTAAAAAGTGGCAGGATATATGTGAGGTTCGGTGATGGTAAATCCTACTGTGAGGAAATAGATGGTACAGAGTATAAAATACATAAAGCTACCAAAGTCAAGTATGCTGGGAATCGCTCCTAGCATACTTTACAAAATTAAAGTATTTAGTATAATTAAAATAGTTCAAAACATTAGCGAAAGGTTACACAATGCAAACATTTCTACCATACCCAGACATACTACAATCTGTACAATGTCTTGACTACCGACGCTTAGGTAAACAACGAGTTGAAGCTATGCAAACTTACAATCAGATTACCAAAGGTAAAGGTGGTTATCCACATCACCCAGTCAACAATATGTGGCGTGAATATCCTAGTGCATTAGCATATTATCACAACGCATGTATCATGGAGTGGTGTGCTAGAGGTTACAAAAATACTATGCAATATCTACCGATAGATGACTTAGTTATGCCCTACTGGTTAGGTAACGAAAAACTACATCTATCACATCAATCTAACCTTATGAGGAAAGACCCAGTATACTATGGTCAGTTTGACTGGCAAGTTCCTGACAATCTTCCTTATATATGGATTAACAGGGGAGGAGGTGCAGAACTTTTAAATCAGCCGACTTAATAAAAAATTTTAGCCAAAGGAGAATCAATCATGGCAACTTACAAAGTAAATATAGAACAAATGAGTTATGCAACAATAGAAGTTGAAGCAAACTCAAAAGAAGAAGCAGAAGAATTAGTCAACGATATGTCGCAAAGCGAAGTTGATGATGACGCACAGGACAGAGATTACTCTGACTACAAAGAAGTCTTATCAGTTGACGAAGTTTCACATGCAAATCAAAACCATAAATAAAAATCAAAACAGGAGGTACTCTATGGAAAGAGTTACATTAGACTTAGAACAATTAAGCATACTTGCTTCTAAGTACATTACAGTAGTAAGTAACACAATATACCAAGATATTAGAAATGGTACATTGTATACACACTACAAGAACAATCTCCCTATAAGAAAAATATTTTATAGGGTATGCAAACCGAACATGTCAGAAAGTACATGGGATAAATTTTTGCAATCAGCAGAGTTTCAAATGATTGACAATAACAATACTGGTTCAGCATTATCAAACGATAATTTTGACGATGTTGTTTTTGCTCTTATAGAACACAAAGCATTGGAGGGCAAAGCATGGTAACAAGAAAACGAGAAACACCAATACTAGGAGATAGGTATGCGAATAGATATCTACCATTCTATAAATTAGGCACAGTCTTTAGTGATGGCGTTGATAGTATGGAAGCACTAGAATATGCTGGTCTTGATTACGAATATCAGATTGACAAACCTACTGCTAGATATACAAAAATGATTGACGGCACAGAGTTCGTTCAAAATGTAGAAGGAGATACTAGAGCAGTAATCAGACCTCCAATCGCAGGAAGATATGATACTCCTGAATGGATTGGTAATGTTACTGACAGATATTCTCTGATACAGAATAGAGAGATAGCCGAGTTTATACAACCTTTGACTGAAACATATCCTGTAAAGGTCGCAGGGGAGCTTGGTAGAGGTCGTACAGTATTTTATGTGTTATCGGGTAGTGAAATAAAAACAACTATCCCTACGGAACAGATAAACACATTTATACTGGTCAAAGATGGCAAGAATGGTGGCACTGGTTTATCTATTGGAATGTTTGCTGTCAGAGTTGCATGTTCAAATATGCAGATGTTCAGTAAGCGAGTTCTAAATAGTTGGACTATCAAACATACTGCTAGTATCAGAGATAATGCAGAAATTTTGATTGACGGTATGACTAAGCTAGAGCAGATAAAAAAAGATTGCAGTCTACTTATAAATAAGTACAGCAGTACACAGATGGGATATGAGGATAGACAATCTATGTTTGCACACTCTTATCCACTACCAAGAAAATCTACAACTCTAGGTATTCTTAGTGATAATACTGCACAAGCAGAAAGAACTAAATACTTACAAAGGTCTTATGACTTAGCAGTTGATAGGACAAAACAAATGAGAACTACTGCCGAAGAACTATATTCAAAGTTCAACGACGAGAATCCTGATGTGGCTAATACTGTATGGGCTTCAATACAAGCTGTAACAGAACTTAGCACATGGCGTGAGGGTACTAAAGCAGATAGTTCTGTATTGTTTGGTGCAAGAGCAAACGAAATATATAGAGCGTATGAATATGCTCAATACTTAAGATAGGAGGTCTTATGACTACAGATAAATTAACAAAAATGAAACAAATGATGGCTAACAATCCACCACCAGAACCATTCTACTTAGAAGTAGAACAAAAGAGTGACAATGGTGTTACTATCTACAAACCATTAGTAGTACGATTTGCATTTGAAAGTAAGTTTGACGATATCAAGTGGACTATCTATGGCGACTTTGACGCACAAGGTAACAGCAATAGATACTGGAAGTTTGATGGCGTTGATGGTGCAGAAAAAATACATCAATGGGCAGAAGCTGAAGTACAACTTATGGAAAGGATAGAGAAAGGCAAAGTTTTTTACGAATGTCTTAGTATCAAATGGGAAGATGACGAAGAAGCTGATAATCCTGTTGTAGGTATTGCAAAAAAAGTTGGTCAAGAAGTTGCACAGGAATACATTGACGAGCAAGAAAAAAAGAAAGCTACTGTCAAACCTGCTGGTGGTATAGGGAAAGATGATCAAGTTCCTGCTGTTTGGATGCTACCTAGAGAGTATCACGAACAAGCTAACGAAAAACAAAGAAAGAGTATAGAAATGCAAGTCGCTGTCAAAGCATACACAGAGTTTTGCAGTACTGATTATGCAACTGACGAAGATAGAACTATACTTAGAAACATCTTAGAAAAAATGATAGGAAGTGAATTATGGATAATCCCTACTACAGAAACTTCGGACGAGACGAAGAACGAAACAAAGTAATCGTTCAGCAGTTTCTTGATAATCCAAATACAACGCTACAAGCAGTAGCAGATGAACACTTTATTAGCAGAGCTAGAGTAGGTCAGATACTCAAAACTTACTTTGGCTCTGACTGGCAAAAACCAAAAAAGATGTATGTCTGCAAAGCATGTTCAATAACATTTCATACATGGTCTACAAATCCTACTGGAAAATATTGTCGCAGTTGTTACGGAAAACATTGGAAAGGTAAAGCACGAAAAAAATAAAAAAAATAAAAAAAAGTTTTTCACACTTTACAAAAAAAACAAAAAAAACAAAAATAGAAAAAAATATATATATAAATATATATATCAAAAAAAGTTCAAAACATAAGGAGACAAAATGACAATGGTCAATCAAAAATACGACTGCAATATCTGTGAAGATTCAGGATATGTGCCAGTCAAAGAAGAACCTACAAGATTAGAAACTTGCGAATGTGAGATAGAGCGTTCATTACGCAAAAGAGCAGAACTAAATCGTTATTATTCAAATATCACACAACTTGATACAGAAAGATTTAGACTAGATAACTTTGATCCAAAAAAACAACTTACTAAGAAAGGTATCGCAGACGCTACTATGCTACTAAAACTGCTCAACAGTTGGAGAAAGCGAGAGATAAAAATACTCACAATTATTGGTGGAGTTGGTATAGGTAAAACGCATTTAAGTATTGCTACAATGATGCAGGTATTAAAACAAGATCAGGGATATTATGCACCAGCTTCTGAAGTTTCTGTGAAGTCAAGAAATTTTGAGTACAACGAAGCAGAAAATTATAGAAGTAAACTACAATCTGTAGAGTGGCTAGTTCTTGATGATGTAGGTGTTGAGCATGATCCTAGAGGTTACATGCAAACTTTTTATCATAGCGTTATAGATTACAGGTACAGTCAACAGTTACAAACTTTGATCACTACAAATTTAAGTATCAATGGCAAGAAAAAAGATAGTCTGCTAAAAAGACTGGGTGAGCGTATTGTATCAAGACTTAACCACAAAGGCATAAGTCTATGCTACGAAGCAGAGGGTCAGGATATCAGGAGGATAAAATGAGTGTAAGTTATAAAGGACAAACATTCATGTGCAATAAAGATATGGCTCTGTATGTTGATAGTGATGATAGGACACTTTATGTAACAGGAAACATAAGACCTGTTCCACAACCTCGTATGACAGTCAGAAGCAGATACGCAAACAAATATCATAAGAGGTATATTGAATGGCGTAATCAAATGCGTGATATGTTAAATGCTATTTTGATAAATGGTGTGATTACTGCTACAAGAAATTATAGTAAGTATAGGACAGTTGGCTCACAAGGATTATGGTTCAAAGATGAGAAGTTAAAATTATCTGCTATTTTTGGTGCAAAACCAAGTGAGCCATCAAGATACAACAAAGATGGTAGTCCTGACAAAAGAACGATTACAGACATTTATAATTCAGACCTAGCGAACTATGTAAAGGCATGGGAAGATGTTATGAATGGCATAGTATACACAGACGATAAGCAGATCAGAGAGTATGGTGAATGTCGTGCTACTGATGATAGAAAAGATTACTACTGGATTAGACTGAAAATTATTCACAGAGGAAATTATCATTCGGACATAATTGCAAAACTTTGAGAATGTACAAGTTTTTAGTAAGGACAGTTGTAAAAACTAAAATTTAGAATGGACTTAATTAGAATTTTTTTTTAGAATGTATCGCAGAAGCATTTTTGTGCCTTCTGTTTTGAACAGTAAGGTGCTGGCGAATGGCATAATGCAGTTGAAGAAATATAGACATCAACAGTCAGCACTTTACAAAAATAAAAAATTAAGTTAGAGTTATAAAGTTCAATAAAAAACAGAGACACAGGAGGTCAATATGGTGAGGAATGTTTCTACTTCCACGCAAATCAGAAATGGAGTCAACACTCCAGAGATCAATGGTGTTATACACACGAAAGAAACTGTTGTGAATCCTATATATGCTAGAGCATGTAGTCCACGACATGTTACACAGATTGTGAATAACTTTGATCCACGCAAGATTGGTACAATCGTTGTCTGTGATATCGGTGATAACAAATACGAAATCATTGATGGTCAGCACAGGGTTGAAGCTTGTAAGAGATTGAAACATGAATGGATAGAAGTTCATGTACTAGAGAATATGTCCTTAGAGGAAAGAGCAGAGTTTTATCACTCTTTCAATACTTTGAGGAAGCCACTATCAAGTATCGAGAAGTTTAAAGCTAGACTGATTGAAGGTGATGGTGAAAGTGTAGCGATACACGAAATATGTAAGAGGGTCGGTATGCAGATTATGGGTATAGATACAACAATAAAACAAACTGTATTTCCTGTAACTAGAAGTATCGACAAGCTTATAAAAATATATAGCATGGGATTGTTAGACAGAACAGTTCGTATTCTATATAACGCTTATGACAACGAGCCACAGGATTGGTCAAAGGAAGCATTTGGCAATTACTTGCTAGATAACATAAGCAAAGTACTCTATTCATACAGAACAGAGATTGATGACGATAGATTGACCCAAACTATCGCCAAAGCAAAGTCAGGTTACTGGAATGCTAAAAATGACAGTACAGACTTGCAAATGAAAACTTATGGTGGTGCAACTAAAATTGTTGAAGCTTACAACAAAGGATTAGCAGAAGCTAAGAGATTAGACTTCTCTAAATTATTTGCGAAAAAAGTTTCAGCACATATCATGAGGAAAACAAGAGGAATAGATAAAGGATAACTCCCTTTAACTAAATAGCTTGGTTGGTGGGAGTTTGCAGGGGTGCTTACTCTCACTAGCCACAATCAAAACAGGAGGAAATATGGGAAACCTATATGACGAACTAAAAGACTTTGAACATTTACAAAAGCAACTAGACGCTTATGTAAGTAGACAAGAAAAAAAATATTATCAAAAAATAGATGGTCAAGCTAGACAAGAAGCTTTACAAAATATGGAGGAAAATAAGCATGTCAGTGATACACCTGACATAGATAGTATCGCTGAAAGAAACTATGAGAACAGAAAAACATAGTGTATTATATTTTGGGGGAGAGACCTCCAAGACTGTTAAATCCTACCTCGTGTAGTTTTTCACCTCTCCCCTAGTTAAAGTTACAACTCCCTTGTCCTTAAAACGCTTTTACGGCAGGGGAGTTTTTCTTTTTAGTTATGTATATGCTAGACTACTGGCATGGAACTTAAAAATCGTATAAAAGAACACACAACAGTCAAGAAGTCAGACATAAGACCTAATCCTAACAACTGGAGATTACATCCTACAGAACAAATTGAAGGACTCAAAACAGTATTGAATGATATAGGTTTCGTTGACGAATTATTAGTCATAGAAGATCCAGAGAAAAAAGCGAAGTACATGCTAATTGATGGCGAAGCTAGATGGTCAGTACATCAAGCTGACGATATTCTACCAGTCGCTGTACTTGATTTATCAGAAGATGAAGCCAAGATTGTACTTACTACTTTTGATCCTATATCTAGTTTTGCAGGTACAGACCCACGAAAATTAGAAGAACTTATGAAGTCAACTGATATGACTGCATTAGAACAAGAAGTATCAGATGAGATGAAAACTCTTATGACTGATATAGATGAGAAATTTGCAACAGGTTATCAGGAACTGCCAGCACAAGAAACTGACGCATACTTCGTAGAAAACGAAAGAGAAGCATTACCACCAAGCGAATACATGAAAAATGTAGAAGCAGGTACAGTACCAGAATCTGCTCAAAGCATACAAATAAAAGTAACACCTGATGAATATGAAGCTTGTATGCAAAGACTAAAAGAGTTAGCACAGGTATACAGTACGAATACTTTAAGTGATACATTTGTCAAACTAATACAGGAGAGCAAGAACTACTATGATGGAGATTAGACTTAGGAGCAAGATTCCTAAAGAAGAACTTGATGAAAAACTAGGTCGCATAATTACAGAGAAAGATGTAAATGTAATCCTGACGAATCCTTGTAAAGTTCTTAAACCGAATGGTGACCCACTACTTATATACTTACCTAAAGCGATACCAGAGGACATAGCAGAGAAGTCTTATGAGATATTACATAGTATTCAAGCAGTCAGCGACAATAGAGGTATGGCTAGTGGCTCAAAGAGAGTACAAAGAGGTAAGACATCAAGAGCGAACAATATCAAAAGTAGCGTGATAGGTTACTTTGATCCTTATAAAAACTGGCATCCATTTTGCAGAACTACTGCGTGGACTGGCAAACATGCAGAGGAGTTTGCAGATTTGATACCAATGTTTCAAGCATGTGCTGATAATTTTGAAGAACATGTGCCTGAAAGATTTGCTGTGCAAAAACGCAGATGTGAATCAACAAAGCAGGAATGGGTTATAGGTGAAACACCATACACAACAATAACAGTAAACAATACATACCCAACAGGCGTACACAAAGACGCAGGAGATTTAGAATCAGGCTTTAGTAACTTAGCATGTCTTAGACGTGGCGATTATGGTGGTGGCATACTAACTTTCCCAGAGTTTAGAGTTGGCGTTGATATGCAAGATAGGGATCTAGTATTGATGGATGCTCATGAATGGCATGGTAATACAGAGCTTGATTTAAAAAGTCCTGACGCTGAAAGAATATCTCTTGTCTTATATTACAGAACTAATATGCTTCAATGCGGTACAGCTGAAGAAGAAATAGATAAAGCAAAAGAACAGATTAAGTGGTATTCAGAAGAGGAGCTAGAAGCTATTGATTTGAAAGCTTCTGTTACTTTAGCAAAGGACAGGTAGTTTATCACCCCTGACATGCTAAAACGCTGTATACGGGCTTCTGAGAGCTTCAAAAAATATAAAAATTAGGTATAAAATGACAAAAATAGCTGATTATAGACAAAATGATAAATTTCGTGACAGTTATAATATTTTTACAATTTCCTTAAATGGAGAGCTTGGTAACCACAGAAAGACACTACTAAATTTTGATACAGAAATATTTGAGGGCTACACATACGACAATGCACCACAATTTATAAAAGACAAGTTTCGTTTCTGGAAAGTGAATGGTGTTATAAGAAGATCGCTACAAGCACAACATGGTGCGATAGGTTGTTTTGCTAGTCATTATCTTTGCATGAAAAAAATTGTTAACGAAAAAATTGACATGGCTATTATATGTGAAGATGATGCTTTCCAAAAAGCATACTTACCTAATCCTGATATATTTACAGAAGCAACACTTCTTGGAACATTTATATTTCACCCTAAGAGTTGGGAACGAAACAATAAATGGGTTAGAGAAACAATGCCTGAAGTAATGTTTAGTTGGCAAAAAAATATAGTAGACATAGATTATGAAGTATTTAGATGGCGTGGTCTACATGCTTATTTATTTCCTAAGTGGCAAGATGCTAAAAAAATCACAGACTTTATTGAACAACAAGAAAAACTGCAAGCGATTGATATATTGCTGCCGAATAATAAACTTATAAAAAAACTACATTATCCTGCAATTTTTGGGCAGAACTTAGGATTGTTATCACAGATTGACGCAACAATGAATATTTATAATGTTATGAAAAGCATGTTATGAAAGCACAGATAGTAATACCTAGTTATAAAAGAGTACAACAGTTAAAAGATAAGACTCTTGCAATGCTGCGTAGTTATGATATCCCAGACAATATTTGCAAGATATATGTAGCAACTGATGATGAATTAAAAGCATATCAGCAAGAAATCAAGGGTGATTACGATTGGCAGGTTATAGGTCGTCCAGGCATTGGCTACCTTCGTAACTATATATCAAAACATAATAAACCTAACAAATGGCTACTGTGGATTGATGATGATATAGAAGAAGTACAATACCTGAAGGGCGAAAGATTATTTCGTGTACCTAACTTAACTAGCATGATAGATGAGATGGTTGACGATGCTGAAGCAGTAGGTAGTGGTCAGGTCGGCATATATCCTGTCAACAATCACTTTTTTATGAAAAATAAAATAACTAGAGATTTAAGGTATGTGATCAACTGTTTCTGTCTAACTAAAAACGACAGGTCATGCGAGAAGCGTGATTTTAACTTGATAGAAGATTTTGAACGCACACTTAAATACTATGTAAAGTATAATACAAGTCTAAGGTACGAGTTCATATCAGTTAAGACAGCATACTATGCTAGTGGTGGTATTGACGCAGCACATGAACGAAATGTAAAAAATAAAGTAGAAGAAATAGATGACTTTCTAAAATATTACAGTAGCTTTGCAGAAAAAAGATTAAAGAAGAACATGGTAGATATAAAATTTAAGAAAAAACCAGAGGATATAATTTATAACTTTGAACAATGGCAAGACCAATTAAATATACAAAGGCATTAGCCGAAGAAATAGCACAAGAGATACGACAGGGTGTTACACCTGAAGTTGCATGTCAAGTGCATGGATTAGGTATATCTACATACTATGAATGGTGTGCCAAAGGTAGAGATGGTGTCAAACCATTTACAGAGTTTCTGGAGGTGATTACGCACGCAAGGGTTATGCTTAGAAGATTAGTAGAACGCAGAATTTTATTATCAGACGCTAAGTTCTTTGCAAGTCGCAGTCCACTAATGCGTGAGAAAGATGGCATTGATGGTTGGCATGGTTTTGAAAAGAATGATGTCAATGTACAAGTTGTTACAGTAAGTAGCATAGTAGATAGCGTACTAGAAGAAGATGATGACTTTGACATACTTAGTAAACCACAGACTACACACAAGATAAAATACATTGGAGAGAATGGTACTAAACCAAAAGCAAAAACAGAAGATAAATAGATGGCTTGATCCTGTATATTTCGTACAGAATGTTATCGGCGAAAACCTGTATAGAAAACAGGGCGACATACTACATGCAATACAAGAGAATCCATTTGTCAGCGTAGTCGGTGCTAATGGTACAGGCAAAGATTGGACTACTGGTAGATTAATCTGTTGGTGGTTGGCTATGCAAGAGGAAGCTGTAGTAGTTGTTCTTGGACCATCATATAGACAAGTGGCTGATATAGTTTGGAAAGAGGTCAGAGTAGCGTATACAGAAGCTATGATGAGAGGTAATCCACTTGGTGGCAAGATTGGTAAAAGTCCAAGATGGGAAATCAACGATAGGCGTTATGCTGTAGGCTTCAGTACAAGTGATGAGTTCAACATACAAGGTTATCACAGCAAAAGATTACTATTAGTTATAACAGAAGCTCATGCAGTAGAAGATGCTCACATTGACGCAGGTATGCGTTTAAATCCTACAAGAGTTGTACTAACTGGCAACCCATTCACAACTTCAGGTAAGTTTTACGAATCACATCACAGCGAAAGAGATTTATGGAAAACAATAAATTTATCTGCATTTGATACACCGAATGTCATAAACAAAAAAGAAGTAGTAAATGGTTTAGTGACTTATGATCAGATACAAAGGCGTAAAGCAGAGTTAGGCGAAGATCACCCTATGTATGTCGGTGGTATACTAGGCAAGTTTCCTACTAATTTAGGTAGCAATCTTATATCACTAGAATCAGCTCAAAAGGCATTAACAAGAAAACTAGAACCAAGTGGACCTACTACTATTGGCGTTGATGTGGCTAGAGAGGGTGAAGATAAGACTGTTGTAGTTAGGCGTGATGGTGGCGTTGCACGAATACTATGGTCAGTACAAGGACAGAACACAGATCAAGTAGCAGGTTGGGTATCAGAGTATATATCAACACATAAACCGATAGGAGATAGACAAGGTTATGTAGTAGTTGATACAGTAGGTGTAGGTGGTGGTGTATATGATAGGCTACTTGCAAATGACATACCAGATTGGGAACTGCAAGAGTTCAAGGGTGGTGGTAGACCTATCGATACAGAAAGATATAAAGACAAAAATGCAGAGGGGTGGTATAGTGTTAGGGAAGCATTACTTGCAGAAGATTTATCTTTTGTCAATGGGTGTGAATGTCAAGGCGAACATTTAATTTGCCAAGACTATATAGATGACGAAGCTCTACAACGCATGGTCGCTCAACTTTCTAGTCGTGGATTCACGATTGAGGGAGATAGGAAAATTAAACTACAGAGTAAAGACGAACTGCGAAAAAAAGGTAAAAGAAGTCCTGACGAAGCCGACGCACTAGCCATGACATACTCTGTCAAAGAAAATGTACTAGAGGTATGGTAAATGGGTATAAGAGATAATTTTATCAAAGCATATCAGGCGTTCAATGGTAAGCCAGTAAACATTGATGAGAAAGCATTGTACGAGATGTCTTTCAATAGAGATTACAATGACGACATGGGCAACATACTAATGCCTAGAACCAACTATGACTATCAGCGTGATGTAAGTCCTATGTTAAATTCAGCAGTTACTGCATGTGTACAGTGGTTTATGAGAACATTCCCAGAAGCTCCTGTATGTGTTTATGCTAACTACAATGAAACAACTGAAAAAGTAAAACCACATCCAGCAACAGATTTACTTAGATTGCCAAACGAATATTATTCAGGCACAACATTGATGATGGGTGTCATAGCAGATTACCTAGTAAATGGTAACGCATACATTATGAAAGTCAGGAATCAACAGAATCAGGTCATACAACTATGGTATACACCAGCTTCTTTGATCAAACCTAAATACAGTAGAACAGACGCTACAAAATTTATAACTCACTATGAGTACAAACCACTAGGTAGCACAATCAAGATAGAAAATGAAGATGTAGTTCACCTTAGATATGGTATTGATCCTATGAATGTACGAATGGGATTATCTCCATTGAAAGCAGTACTTAGAGAAATATTTACAGATGATGAAGCAGCAAACTACTCTGCAAGTTTACTTAGAAACATGGGTGTAGCTGGTTTATTTATTGTACCTAGAGATGGTTCTGCTAATTTAAGTAGAGAAGCAGCAGAGGTCATGAAAGATAAATTTAAAGAGAGGTTCACAGGTGATAGACGAGGTGAGCCATTCGTATCAAACATGCCATTAGATATACAGAATATATCATTTAGTCCTGCTGAAATGAATCTTAGAGATGTTAGAACTATACCTGAAGAAAGAGTATGTGCAGTTCTAGGAGTTCCAGCCATTGTCGCTGGATTAGGTGCAGGTCTAAGCAGAAGTACATTTAGTAACATGGCAGAAGCTAGAGAGATGGCGTATGAGAATGGTATTATACCTGTACAAAGATTAATCGCTACTGATTTGACTACACAACTTATGCAAGAGTTTGAAACTGCAACTAACTTTGAGTTCGGTTTTGAAAACGACAATATAAGAATATTACAAGAAGATAGAACATCAGAAGCCACAAGAGCCACTACATTGTTTCAGGGTGGGATTATAACTAGAGGTGAAGCTAGATTAATGTCAGGCATGGAAGCTGAAGATATAGATGACATATTTAGAGCTCCTACTAACATAAACGAAGTGCCTAGAAACGAAAGGGCACCACAGGCAGTTGCAGGTGGTCAACCAATGCTTATGAGTAGTTCAGAGGAAGCTACAACTAAGTCAGGCGAGGTTGAATATAAAGAACCTGAAATAACTAGGCGTCAATTTGAGAAAGAGATTGTTGAAGCAGAACTTGAACTAAGTGCAATCTTTGCGACTAATTTAGTAAAAGAGTTTGATCAACAAGCTAGAGATATATCAGAACAATTTTTAAAATACAATGACAGACAACCACAAGTTGAAGAAAGAAGTCATACAAAAGATACATTCATGGCTGAAGATATTGACACGATAGTCAATACAATATTGCCGAGTAGTGGTGCGACAGAAGCTATGAATCAGAGATTAGAATTATTATATATAAACCACTATAAGAGAGTAGCCGACACTACATTCGGATCAGTTGCGAAACGAGTAGGTGTATCGGTTGTATTTAACGAACAAGACCCAATCGGTCAGAATATTTTAGCAACAGGTGGTCGCAGAGCAGGATTAATAGATTTCACTGCACAAGCAAAAAGAGCCACTAGAGAAGTGATTAGGAAAGGTCGTGAGGAAGGACAGAATCCAAGACAAATAGCACGAAACATTAGACAGTATGTGCCAGTCGGTAGATTCACACGATTAGCAGATGATAGAGGTGTAGAAGCAGCAATCAATTACAGATCAATGATGATAGCAAGAACAGAAACTCACAACGCACAAAGAGTAAGTACAGTATCAGGATATGAATCTTCTGGTGTTGTAGATACTGTTAGAGCAATAGATGCCAAGTATGGTGATACTGATGAAGTATGTATGGAACGAAATGGTAAAGAGTTTACGCTAGAAGAAGCTAGAGTAGAAACTGAACTAGAGCATCCAAATGGAACGCTTGACTGGGAACCAATCATAAGGACACCAAATGAATCCAATCAAATTTTTAATAGAAGCCATACAAGAAATGATCATGCAGAGATGGTCAACGATAAGACGCAGGAGTAAACAGTTTTACAGTATATGGAAAGAAACAAAAGAGAAATACGACAAGCTGAAATGGTAACTAAAACTCCAATAGCTTTTTGGAATTATGGGAACTTACCAGAAGCTTACATGCCAGCAAGTGAAGCTGGAGTAGTAGGTCAACAATGTTCTAACTGTATGTATCACGATGCTAGTTATTGTACGAAGTGGGAAGAAATGATACATCTTAAATTTTGGTGTAAGGCGTGGATGTCAATTGATATCTTTGAGAACAATGACGAACTTACAGAATCAGATAAATCATTTTTGACTGAACTAAAAAAATATGAAGATATAAACTTTAGACCACCACAGTCCGTAGCAGACGCAGCAAGACGTGGTTTGGAATTAAGGGCTGAATACAATAGAGGTGGCACAGCAGTAGGTGTAGCGAGGGCTAGAACGCTCTCAAACAGAACGAAAGTATCTCCTAGCACAATAAATAGAATGGTCAGTTACTTTGCTAGACACGAAGTTGACTTAGATGCACCAGCAGCAAAACGAGGTAACGATGGATTCCCTAGTGCAGGATATATTGCATGGCAACTATGGGGTGGGTTTCCAGGACGATCATGGGCAAATAAAATAAGACGACAAATGGTTAGGGAAGATGAGCGAGATTAAGATTCAACCCATAACTGATGTAGCTCCTAGATGTCAAGTATGTAATAAAATGTTAGCGTATGAAGTTACTAGACCATACAAGCTAAAGTGCAACAGATGTGGTCATGTTACTGCAGTAATGTATAAATAAGATAATTTACAAAAATAAAATATTTTATTAAGATTATACTAAAGATTGCAGTCAGGAGGACATTTGGAAAATATTACTAATCGTGAACACTTTAGTATCTCACAAGTAAACGAGTATCTTAAATGTGGTATGAGTTACTACTATAAATATGTTGAAGGCGTTCCTACTAAACCATTAGGTCATAAAGCATTACAAGGTAGTGCTATTGATGATTCATCAAATAAACACTTTACTAGAAAGATTATGCTTGATGACAATGGCATGAATCAACAAGACTTCATTGATAATGCTGTATATTATCATGATGTAAATAAAGATGAGCATAGCTTTGATGAGCCAGTTCCTAACAGTAGAGATAAGGTAGCAAGACTAGGTAAGTTATATCACGAAACACACGCACAAAACATTGAAGCGTTTAGTGTACAGTCTAAGCTTGAAACTACTATGGAAGATACATCAAAGTTTATAGGATATGCAGACCTTGTAACGACTGATGGTACAGTCATTGACAATAAAGTTACAGGTAAGCTTATGGCAACTGAAAACAATGTGTATGACAAGCTATCAAGACATATACAGATTGTTAAATATGCTGACATACTTAACCTAGATACAGTAGGTCTAGCAGTACTGCATAATTTAAAGACACCAGTAGCATACTTCTTCAAAACTAAGATAAGCACAACTGATAAGGATATAGTCAATAAAAGAATAGAGATGGTATGGAACTCTATCAAAGCAAGACACTTCCTACCAACTGCTAGTGATTCTTGGGCATGTAGTGAAAAATGGTGTAGTTTCTATGATGTATGTGAGTTCGGTAGGAAATAATAAAAAAAAGACTTTACAAAACTATAAAACTGTAATAGAATACTTATATAAACAAAGTACTTGGAGGTACAAAAGTGAAAAACATAAGATTCAATACACTACTCAAAACAGAAGCATACAGTGATGGTTCATACTGGCAAATGGCTTACAGATATGTCAAAGGCATTTCAGAATTTGACCTAGAGGTTGTTCCCTCTACTAAAATTACAGAGGACAACATCAATACTGTATTCAAAGCTTTCAATGTTCCTGCAAATCAGATAGGAATTATGGAAAACCTTACTCATGACGATTTCATGACAATCCTTGAAAGATACGCTAAGTTACAAGGATTTGAAGTTAACTATGTTATGGTTGATCCAGAACTAGAAGCAAGAGAAGCTTACCTAGAAAGTTTGGCATAAAATGACAGTAGTAAAAGATACAATACAATACCTGAAAGACTCAGGTCAATTACCAGAAAAAAGAATAGAGGGCAAAGACTACAAACCTTTGCCTTCTTACAAAAAACAATCTAAGGTTGCTAGACAGCACCTACCCATATAAGGAGGATAATATGGTACAAGCAAATAGAATTACAAGTTTACACACAATCAGCAAAGATATGGCAATACAATTCGGTCACAGGTCATGTGGTACAGGTAGCACTATACAACTAACCTCATCTGAAACTTGCATAGGATTAGGTGGAGGACATCACACAATAAGAACAGGGCAATACGCTGAAGCAGAGTGCATACTAAATGACGATGGTGAAATAGTTGCAATCGGTTACATTTGCAAAAAACACGAAGATAGCAGAAGTTACAGAGATTTCTACAGGTCTGCAAGAAGGAGACGAGGTGAAGAACAATCGTGGCAAATGGGTAGTAAATTAGAAGAAGCACACAACAAGATAAGGGAAGCTAGAAGATTGTTGTATGATGCACAACAAATGGCTACTAATAAATATGTGAAGTATGATTTAAAAAACATTCCTAGTGCTAAACACACTTACGATGTAGTTCAAGCAACTGTTAATGAAATTAATCAAGTTTGCTTAGATTACCATTTGACATAACTTCCCTCCAAGTTGTAGAGGGCAATCGTTAGTAAGAAGTCGATTGCCCTCTTTTTTTTATGTTGACAATCCTAATAAAAATACTGTATATATATATGTAAGTTTATATAGAGTGCTCCAGACCCAGTGAGCCAAATGGGTATAAGGAGTATTATCTTGACTGAATACTTAGAAGAAATAAAAAGTTTTAAATCAATAGACTTTAAAACTCACTCAGATGACACAGGAAGCGTTGAAGCAGTATTTAGCGTATTTGGGGTAAGGGATAGTGATGGCGACGTTGTAAAGGCTGGTGCGATTCCTAATGAAAGTAAAGTAACAATGGCTTGGGCTCACGACTGGTCAAAACCAGTTGGCAAAGGCACAGTTACAGTAGACGACAATAAAGCAATATTCAAAGGCAGATTCTTCACAGATACCGATTCAGGTAACGAAGCATACAAAATTGTGAAGAACATGGGTGCTGACCAAGAATGGTCATGGGGATTCATAGCAAAAGAAACTATGGATGCTGACCCAAAAAATTACGATGGTCTAAAGACTAGGGAGATAACGAAAGCAGAAATCTTTGAGGTATCCCCTGTACTTAGAGGTGCTAATGCTCATACAGAGACATTGGCAATAAAATCTAGGCAACAATCTTTTGCCGACCAATGCGATTCCACTCTTGATGTGGTCAATTCTATGGTTGAGCGTGCAAAATCTCTTGCAGATTTACGAGCAAAAGACAATCGTACTATCGGTTCTAACACTTCAGAACAATTAGCAGACTTGGCTGACGCATTAGAAAAATGTGCAACTGAACTACTAAATGTAATCAAAGTGAAAGATGAAGATGAGTACGGACACATAAAAAAGCAGGTTCAACAAGAGACTGCTAAGTTTTACAATCAACAAGTTCTAAATATAAAGGAGAACGCATGAGTACACCAAAAGACCTGAAAGGTCGAATTGATTACTTAAGAGGTGAGGTTAAGACTGTTCTTGACCAAGCTGGTGCAGACTTTGACATGAGCAAAGTTAAGCACATAGATGGATCTTCGCAAGACAAAGTAGATTGGATTAAACAGCAAAACGAAGAACTAGACTCTCTATCAAAACAATACGAAGATATGGAAGAAGTTCAAAAAAGTGCTGAGAAAAATCTTATCTATGAAGCAGAGAAGAAAGGCATCATCACAGAGCCGATTGTTCAGCCAGATACAGAAATCGTAGAAGCGAAAACATTCGGACAAAAATTAGTTGAATCTAACGCATACAAAAGTTATGCAGGAGGAAACTCACAAGAAGCTACTATTGATGTAGACCCAGCAGTTTTATTTAAGACTGACATGACTACTTCAGCAGGTTGGGCACCAGAAACTACAAGGACAGGTCTAGTCGTTGAATCGGCACAATATCCTTTGAAAGTCGCTGATGTTATACCTAGTGGCACAACAAACCAATCAGCAGTAGTTTACATGGTTGAATCTACGCTTACTAATAACGCAGCAGAAACAGCAGAAGCTGGCACTTATGGAGAAGGAGCTTTGGCACTAACTGAAACTACTTCTACTGTAAGAAAAATTGCAGTATTCTTGCCTGTTACTGATGAACAGTTAGCAGATGTAGGTCAAGTAGCATCTTATGTAGATAACAGATTATCTTTCATGCTACAACAAAGACTAGATGGTCAACTATTGACTGGTAATGGTTCAGCTCCTAACCTAAGAGGAGTATTAAATACATCAGGTATCTCTACACAAGCTAAGAGTAGTGATTCAACTCCTGATGCTATTTATAAAGCAATAGACAAAGTTAGAGTAACTGGAGCAGCAGATCCTGATACAGTTATCTTACACCCAAATGATTGGCAAGCAATCAGATTACTACAAACTTCAGATGGTATTTACATCTGGGGTAGCCCAGCAGACGCTGGTCCAGAAAGAATCTGGGGATTACCAGTTATACAAACAACTGCAGAAACTGAAAACACTGGTTTAGTAGGTGCTTTCAGAACTTTCAGTCAGTTGTTCACTAGACAGGGCATTCAAGTACAAATTAGTAACTCTCACAGCGACTACTTCGTAAAAGGTAAAGTTGCAGTAAGAGCGGACATGAGAGCAGCATTAGCAGTTTACAGAGCTACAGCATTCTGTACTGTTACAGGCATATAATCTAAGGAGGATTAAATAATGGCAGTAATTAAAAATACTGAAATCAATCCCATCTTAGGTGCAGGAGCAGGTTTCGTTCAGAGCTTAAATTTTGGTGATGAAAAAATAGAATCTGCTTCTCAACAGTTCTCACTGGGTACTCTAGGTATCACACCTGATGGTAGAAGATTTAGATACGCAAAGAACAGTTCAGCAGCAATCACTACTGGTGGTCAAATCGTTGAAGGTGAAGCACTACAAGCTAACCACGATATGGACGTGCCAGTAACAGGAACAACGAGTGCAGGTAGTTCAACTATCAGTTTAGAAGTTCCAACTACAGACTTAACAGAAAACGAATATGCAGATGGTTACATCTACATTAACGATGGTCCAGGACAAGGTGAGATATACAGAATAAAATCTCACCCAGCACATGATGCGTCAGACGATGCTACTGCTGTATTCACATTAGATGAATCACAGGGTACTGCAACAGGTTTGACTACATCAAGTTTATGTGGACTTGTATTCAACCCATACTACAATGTTGCAATTATAGATGGTGATGGTACAAGAGTTGGGCGACCATTAGGAGTTTCAACAATTCCTGTAACTGCAAACTACTACATGTGGATCCAGACTTCTGGTCACGCAGGTGTATTAGCAGGAGCAGCAGTTGGTGTTGTCGGAGATGGAATGAAAGTTTCACAAGCTTCTGGTGAATCAGGAGCAGCAGATCTGTTTGACACTTCAGCTAACCAAGATACAGAACCAATAGGAACTGCAATCGGTATAGCAGCAGTGGCTACAGATTATCAATTAGTATACTTATCCATAGACTAGGAGGAATTATGTCAGACTACATAAGTAAAAAAAGATTGTACTTAGACGCAGAAGGGAAACCGACTGAAGATGATACTAAGGCAGTTACCTTACTTGTTGGCGAAGGTGGTAGTTTACCACAAGAAGAAGCCGAAAAGCTTGGTCTGACTAAATCTGACGCGTCTACGGACACTTCTGAAACAACAGAAGAACCCATTGTTAACGAGGGTAGTGGTCTAACGATCAATAAAGCTACACCTGAAACTGAAGATAAAGCAGTTTCACCTCCTAAAGCTAGAAAGCAAAAGAGGAAAAAATAATGGGCAAAGGATCAGGATACGGAAGTTCTAGAGGTGGTTCACGAACAAGAACCACCTCAGGGCGAAGAAGAACATCAGGAAGTAGGAGAACTACGACTAGACGCAGGAGGAGATAATGCCAACAGAATACAGTTCAACTTTGCTAACAACAGCAGAGTTACTTACTCATGTTGAATCAGACTTGGCTTCTGCTACACTACAAAGAATACTTGACGCTGAAGAAGAAGAAATCGTTAAGAGGTTCGGTAGTCATGCACCTGATGACAGCACAGATACAAGTCAAACAGAGAAGTTCTATTCAGTTCATGGTCAAAAATTTATTTATCTAGGTAGAGAAGTCGCTAGTGTTACAAGCGTAAGCGAAACTGAATCTAACAAGTATGGCGAAACTACAACTACATTGTCAGCGAATGACTTTGAAATATATGACAATAAAAGATTACTAAGGAAAGCTACTGGCGATAACTCTAGTAGTCATTGGCAAGATATTGTTACAGTTGTGTATGTACCTTATGACGACAGAGCTAGAAGAAGATTACTACTTATAAACTTGTGCAAACTTGCACTACAATATGACGCTACTAATTCAACATCAGTAGGCGAAGTGTCAGTTAGTACACCACAGTACCACACAGAAAGAGAACAGTTGTTCAAAAGTTTCTTAGGTACAGGAGGATTTGATTTCGCATAATGGCAGTACGACAGTTAGCAGTAAATCAAATGATACACGAATGTAGAATCCTAGAAGATGATACTACAAGTGCTGACGCATATGGTCATAACACATCATTCAGTTCTGCTGTCAGGGCAACTGGTGTAGCTTGTAGATACTATGAAGATTCTAATGTAGAAAATTTAGGTGATGTACAAGGCGTTATTACAACTGCAAGATTATTGTTCCCTGTAGCTCAAAATTTTAACGCAGAGGACAGAATAGACAGTATTGTACATAAAGGTACTGGCACATCAGTAACAAGTGGTGTATTTGAAATTATAGGCGTTTTGACAAGACCTACGCATAAGGTACTAACTATCAGGAAAGTCAGGCAGAACTAATGTTTAGAAGCAGTATGGATAACAATATGAATACTAACAATGTCATAGAACAACTTAGAGAAGCTACTAAGATGGGCATAAATAAAACAATGGCAGACTGCGTTGTTACATCAAAAGACATGGTTCCTTATGATACAGGTACGCTACACAACAGCATACAGATACAAGACTTTGCAGAACACGAGAACAACGAAATCATAGGAAGATGGGGTAGTCGTGCAGTTAACTACGCAATCTTCGTTGAGTTTGGCACAATAAAAATGTCAGCTCAACCATATTTAAGACCTAGTGCCGATAGACATTACAGGCAACTAGAAACTAACATTAAGGAGTTTATGGATGGCTAGAGATCAAGATCCAATAGGTGCTTTGATAGCATACTTAAAAACTCAATCAAATGTTACTGATCACACATCAACTAGAATATTTGGACAGGAACTACCACGAAGTGAAGTAAGCAACATGCCTAGAAAATGCGTTGTGATAGCTTCAGCAGGTGGTGTTCGTGGTCATATAGGAGCTACAACTTACAGAGAAGTGCGAATAGATGTTAGATGTTATGGCGAATCACCTAAACAGGCGATGGACTTACATATTGCAACTGATACTACTTTGGTCGACATAGTTGGTAAAGCTCAGGGTAATACTTATATATACGACGCAGTTCTTGAAACTGGAGCTTTGTCTTTGCGTGACCCAGACTTAGACTTTGCGTATGTAACAGCACCTTACCTACTAAACTACAATACAGTAAACCTAAGTTCATAAGGAGATAAATTATGGCAAATGCACCAATCACATTTTTGACAGGTCCATGTTCTGTTTACTTAGCACCTTTCGGTAGTGGTACAACACTGCCAGAAATTGATGGCGATCCTGACGCATATAGTTGGTCAGGTGGCTTCAAGTTAGGTCAAGCAGGTAAAGAAGATATTGGAACTGGTGGTGTAGAGATACGAAAGTTAACTACATTCAATGAAATCAGAACTGATGGTACAACAGGTCCAGTAAAAGCACTTATAGATACAGAAACTTTTGAAGTTGAATTCACAATTCACGATTTAAGTTTAAATGGTAATGCAACAATTTTTGCAGGAGCTCAGAAATACAGTACAGCAACAACTGTATCTGCTGGTTCAAGCACAGGTGGTTACAAGAAATTTTTTATAGGTGATGAAGCTGGAGAAGCAAAGATATGGAATCTATTAGTAGCATTCCCATCTTCGCCAGAACTAGCGACAGGTAATTCTCAACTTAACATCAAAAAATGTTATATGAGTAACGATCCTTCAGTTGTTTTGCAAAGAGGTGATGTAGCAGGCGTACAGTTCACATTCAGAGCTCTACAAGATACAGCAGCAACAGCAAATCAACAGTTCGGTGAGTTCAGGTTCCAATCAGCAGAACCTACTGGATAATAAAATGACAGATTCGGATTTGATAGAACTTATAACGCAAGAAGCCAAAGAGCATAAGCGTCAAGAAAGGTATCATAGGCGTAGAGCCAGAACACTGATGGAACAAGCAGAGGTTCTACGCACCGAATTTAACATAAATACAACAATGATAGGCAAAACCAAAGGAGGTACAGCCAGTGTTAGAAATAAAAACAAATGAAGTAAGTCATCTGCCAGTTAAGATAGATGACAAAGAGTATAAGATGAAAACATACTCTGCTATGCCATTTAAAGATTATGTGAAGTTGCAGAGCTTCGGCGAATCATATAGTAACTTAATCAAAAAAGACATATCAAAACTCACAGATAAGGAAATAGACACGCTTTCTGCAGGAATGGAGGGAATGGTTAATCTTGTAATGGAAGACTGTCCTACAAGCGTTTTAGACGCTCTCAGCGTAACAAATAAGTTAGCGTTGATACAACATTTTACAGAATCGGTGCCGAAAGAGGAGGAAGTCAGTACCGAAAAATCTGGTATATCCTCCCAAAACTTGCAAGGTTCTATGGAGGGCATGTAAACCAATGGCTAGAAACAGATTACAATCTAGTAGAATTTTTTGCAGAACAAATGCAAGTTATACAAGCAGAGGAAAGGTTAGCACGATTTGAAGATATGCTAATGGCACAAGCAGAAGTCAAAGATAGTGAAAGACAAAAATATATGAACAGATTGCAAAAATATATAGAGAAACAAGAAAGAGCTACTAAACAAGCTCAACATTTGCAGTTACAAATGATGGGAATAGGAGTTACACAGGTAGATGGCTAATTTAGGAGATGCTACTCTAGAACTAAAGACCGATAATTCTGATTTAGAATCAGGATTACAAGACGCTGAAGGTTCTGTTGAATCTTTTGGTGTAGCAGCAGCAGCAACGCTAACAGCGATGGGTGCTACTATCGGTTTGATTATAAACGACGCAGTAGATACATTCACTGATCTAGGTGACAGTATACACAAGATGTCGTTGCGTACTAATCTTAGTACAGAGTTCCTTACAGGTTTTAATCATGTTCTTGAACAAGGTGGCTCATCAATAGGTGAGTTTGAAGCTGGTCTAAGAAAGTTCACTATGCTTATGGGTGTAGAGATGCCAGAACAATCTGCTAAAGCAGTAGAGATACAAGAAAAATTAAATATAACAACTCGTGAATTAGAACAACTCTTGTCAGGGGATATGGAAAATGCTGTCAGGTTCTTTATAGAAAGACTTGCACAAAGTGAAAACCACTTTGAAATGGCAGGTAACGCTATGCTTGTGTTCGGTGGTGCAGGTTTAAAATTACTACCTACGCTAAAAAATACAGAAGAACAAATGGCACAATTATTTGCAGAAGCAGAGATGTTGAATGTTATCTTGACACAAGAAATGGTAGATTCGGCAGCAGCATTGACTGATGCGTTTCATGAACAAGAACAAGCAATCACAAGATTAAAAATGGAGATAGGTTTTGCTCTAGCTCCTGAACTGCAAAGACTTGCAGAAATTACTTCTAGACTTGTGGCTATGACAACTGACTTTGCTGGTGAAAATCAAAAATTGTCAAACTTCTTAGTTGTAACAGCAGGTTCAGTTGCAGTGCTTTCTACTGCTGTTGGATTGCTTAGAATTGCATTTGTCTTACTTAATACTTCTATCAAGGCAACAATGGTATCACTAGGTGCTATTGGTGCAGTATCAATAGTTCTTGGCTTGGCTATAACAAATCTTGATACGATAATACATGCTTTCAAAGTTACTGTGAATGTTGTATTTGAAATGGTAGGTAATATGATAGAGAGTGCTATCAATAAAGCAGTCTATCACATCAACTTTCTTATAGATGGTGTCAACAAAGTTATAGGAATCTTTGACCAAGAAATACCTAAAATACCAGAAGCAACAATAGACTGGTCAAATACATTTGCAATAGAAACTGAAAAGATTGTAGAAAATACAGAGAAGCAGGGTGAAGCCATAGAAGAAACTGCACAAAAAGTAGAGGAGTCATTTAGGCGTGAAGAACTAGCACTAGATAAAAAAGCAGATGCTTATGATATCCACTATGACGAACTTAGTATGCTACAACAAGCTTTTGACCACAGAACTATTAGGAGAACAAAAGAAACAGCAGAAGAAATCAAAAAGATTTTTGCAACACCAGACGAAATTAGAAGGAGCATGGATGCTAGAGGTTTGACTACTGGCATAGATACGACACCACACATGGCAGGGCGAAATCAATTTATGGAATCTGCTAGAAGTGGTGTACTACAAGTGGCAGCAACTGACGAACTTGGCAACGCACTACGAGATGAAAGAGGTGGTGTTATATTTAGAGATGCTACAAGAGCAGATGCTTCTAGACATCAAACTGCTAGAGACTTCTTTGGTGTGCAAGACCATGCAGTTAACTCACTGACAGGTTCTAATAGTTTGAACACACCAATCATGAACTCACCTGTAACAAACGAACAATCACTTACAGTAAACTTAGATAGTAAAGTTATTGATGTTGCACTTATGAATACAGTAGCACATGAGAGGGTATTAGAATGAGTCAGTGGACTTTCGTAAATAGTGGTAATGTAAGTACCGACTTAGATGATGGTACTATTTATACTGTAACTGCTATCAATGGTAAAGGTATGCCACAACTTAGCGTCAGGTCAGAAAGAAGATTCGGTAGGTCAGGCTCAACAATTAGAGCAGCAAGTATACCTGAAAGAGTTTTGACATTGACAATACTTATACAAGGAACATCTGCTTCTAACCTAGAAACAAGAGCTACAACGCTCATTAGTAGACTAGCAGGTAGTTTCGGTAGGGAAACTCAAAGAGAGGGCGTACTGCATTATACAAATGACGCAGGAGATGAAAGATATTTACGAGCCATTGTAACAAGTGGTTTACAAGAAAATAATATTAGTCGTATAAGTCCTACAAGTATGTTGTTACCTGTACAGTTTTTTGCATCACATGGTAACTTCTATGATCCAAGTCAACAGAGTACTTCAGGTGCTATCGGTGATGCTGGTAACCTTAGCTTTCCATACAGTTACCCTATTGATTTCGGTCTTAGTAGCCCATCTATATCATTTACAGTTACAAATGCAGGTAGTGCAGAAACAGAAAGTTTAGAATGGCAAGTGCCAGGTCCATCAACTGCACCACAACTACATAACAGCACAGTCAACAGGGCATTAAGATTTGACAACCTTATTGTACCGACAGGACTAACACTAAAAGTAAGAATGGGTTGGCAACCTGATGGCGTTGAAACCTTTCAAGCATTCTTAGATGATGACGCAGGTGGCGAAACAAATGTACTAGGAGAGCTGACTAGCAATAGCAGAAGGTTCTGGCTTGAACCTAGCACAAACAATTTATTTGCAGTACAATCAAACACTGATGCTACTGTACATACAATAAAATGGTATAACGAATATATAGGAGTATAAAATATGGCAGAATTTAGTTTTCCTTTTGATGTCAGCGTTGCTGGAGATAGGACTGTAACTGCAGATACATTTGCTACAATGCTTAATAGTCTTGTAAGCAATGGTGTTGTGTCAGGTGCAGATGATGGTTTAGCAGTATCACAATCTTCAACACCTGCGATGTCGGTATCGGTTGCTACTGGTAGAGCATTTATTGGTCATACAAGCAAAAGAAGATATTACAGAAATACTGCGGCAGTTACATTAACAATAGAAGCAGCAGACGGAAGCAATCCAAGAGATGACTTAATTGTTCTGGAGATGGCAGAAGCCACTGGTACAAGAGCAGTTAATTTAAAAGTTGTAAAGGGTACTGCGGCAGGTAGTCCTAGCGACCCCTCACTTACTACAACAGAAGCAACTTATCAGTTTGCAATAGCAAGGGTAAGAGTAGGTGCAGGTGTAAGTACAATAGTAAATGCAAACATAACAGATTTAAGATCAACAACAGGTTATGCTGGCTTACCTATGGCTATGGAGAACATAACAGCATTAGACACTGACACTATTGCGTCTGGAGACTTTATAGGTTTTTCTGACGAAAGCGAAAGTGGAGACCCTAGCAATAAAATTACAGTTGATAATCTAATGGAAACAGGTATACCTCTTGTTACAGAAGATACTGTAGCAGTTGCAACTGACTACATGTTGTTTTTAGATGGTGGTGCTAGTGGTAACACAAATAAAGAAAGCATACAACATTTCGTATCTGCTATTGCTGGTACAGGTCTTAGCGAAAGCAGTGGTCAATTAGTAGTAGGTAATGCGTCAACTGCGACAGCATTAGCAACAGCCAGAGCAATTAATGGTGTTGACTTTGATGGTACAGCAGCGATTACAGTAACAGCAGCAGGCTCAACTCTTAGTGATACTGTGCCTGTGAGTAAAGGTGGTACAAATGCAACATCACTTGCTGATAAAGCAGTTTTGATTACGCAGGATAGTGGCACTGATACAGTATCGGCAGTTACAATGTCTACCAATGGTCAAGTGCTAATCGGTGGTACAGATGGTCCAGCAGTTACAACATTGACGGCAGGAACAGGTATAGGTATAACAAACGGAAACGGATCAATAACAATAGCAGCAACAAGTAGTGGTGCAAGTGAAGGATTTGCAATCGCTATGGCAGTGGCATTATAAGGAGAAACTATGGCACAAGATTTTAGAAACTCATTAGTAAGGGTTACACAATCAGCAGTAGCATTGTGGACTGGTGGTGATTTTGATGTAATTATAGGAATTATGTTATGTAACCAAGATACAGATGACAATGTAATAGACTTGTACATTGCAAATAGTAGCGTAAACTACTTTATTGCAAAAGGACTAAGTTTACCAGCAGGCTCATCAGTACAGTTACTTACAGGTGGTGCTAAACTTGTACTGAAAAACGGTGATGTATTATATGGCGACCTTACAACAGGTAACGACAACGACACACACGCAGTAATTAGTGCAGTAGACGAAGCATCAACATAAGGAGATAGTATGGCAGAAAACTTTTTTGGTAATGCACCTAACCATGCTATGCCATTTGATAGTGTTACTTATAATGGTGGTACAGTACCTACAAGTGCTGGCTACCATTTAGTAAAGCGTGGTACTTATGGTGATGTAACACTTAGTACAAATAAATGTATTATAGAGTTTGATGGTGGTTGCACGCTAGATTCACTAAGAATTACAGCAGACCAATGTGTTGTAATATTTGGTCCTAAATTAAGAATGACAGGCGATAAATCAAATGGCATGATAAGTATTTCTGGTGACAGAAATTATGTGTATTTAGGTCCAAATGCAATGATAACAGATAACGGAACACCAAATGCTAGAAACAGTACAGACCAAGGTAATGGTATGGCTTGTGTTATAAATGGTTCTTACAACACAGTTGAAGGTGCTAACTGGACTTCAATATTAATAGGTCCACATAGTGCAGGTGCGGCGTATAACAATAGTGGCACAGCAATACATAATACTTTTAAAAATTTAAGAGGTAGAAATCGTCCTAATGAAGGTTCTTATGTATCAACAGCAGACTGGCATGCTTCTGCACCACATACTACTTTTTATAATTGCTTATCTGATTATGCAAGTCCAGGATCAGGCAATAGTGAAAATCTTGGTGGATACAAGCACGGCAGTTTTAAATTAGGTCCAATAGCAGGAACAGGTAGTGCTAGTAACAGTAATGGTAATGGTTATGGTTCTAAAGTTATTTATTGTTATGCTGATATGTCAGGCAATAGTCCGTATGGCAGTTCAACTAATTTACCAACAGGTAGTTCAGCAAATAATAATTTTGGAGTCATGAACTATGGAGCTCAACATTCGCAATTAATAGGCACATATTTAGATAGTGATGGCGAAACTGCATCGTTAGGTATGTATGAGCCAAGCACTTTAATTTTTGGTTGCATATGGGATAGTCCTAGCAATATGTCGCAAGAAACAACTGGCACATGTGTAGCAAGTATATTTAAAGACCCAAACAATTCTAATGGAACACAAGAAAATAATGTTGCAGTTGGTGGTAGCATAGTGGCTTTAACTGATGACTAAGGAGAATTATGCCTAAATATTCACAAACAATAAATTTAGAAGGACATAGTGGATTACACAACGAAGAGTACGAAAGAATTGTATTTACTAGAGGAAACTATACTGCTGTTACAATTTCAGGCGATTACAATGTTATTATTATAAACGCTGGTTGCAGATTTGACGGCAAGTTCGTAGTGTCAGGTGATTACAATAAAATCACAATACACAATGATGTAAACTTTAACAATGGCATACTTATAGGTGCTGATACAGATGCGTCAGTTGGTATAGGCAACCATATTAAATGTTTAGGTAAAACTTTTATAACTCGTGACCATAATGACTACAACGACACTAATAATATTGCTTTGCAAATTAATGGCAACTACACACATTGGGAAGGCAGTGGCATGAATACAAAAGTTGCAATGCAAACTGCATCAGGTAAAACGACTTATGCCTGTGTTATTGGTAGAACAGTAGGTGGCAGTGCAGTAACTGCACCAACAAAATATTGTATTGTAGAAAAAACAAATTTCATGGTTCTATATAATGGCTCATCAAATGGTAGTGGTAAATATACAATGTATGTAAATGGTAGTACGCATAGTGCAATTGCTTGTGGTCATTTAATAGCAAACAACTGGTTTGGTACTCTAGGTGAATACGATACATCTATAAGTGCAGGACAAGATACTACAGGTGGTGGTGGTCAAGTTGTTACTGTTGCTGGCACTACTAGATTTGTTGAAAATCATATACAACCAGTTTATACAGGTGGCACTAATTTACACATAGCAGGTAAACGAAACATTGTTTTATTTAATCATGTAGCACATGGAGGAAGTTATGGTGCTGTAGTTGATGAAGATAATGTTGTTTTTTCTGGTAACTTGGTTTATTGGAATGACGCAAAAAGTAGTAGTACAGAACCAATACGAAACAACAGTAGTGCTGACAGGATAGTTTTTGCAGGTAATAGAGGTGGTAACAAAGCCAGTATTTCAACAAACGCAACTAACAGTCAAGTAGCAAATAACGAATTAGGGACTTTATAATGCCAGATACATTTAATTATTTTTCACATCAAAAATTTACACCAAATTACATACATGGTATTGATGGTGAGTATGAAAATGTAAGTAGTGCAACAACTGAATCAGCTTGCACTGGTGTCTTAGAAGCAGGCAACAATATCATGTTTACAGGTGCTATGGGTATTATAGATTTTTCAGCAACTAATCAAGTTGAACGAAAAGAAATGACATATAAGACTGGTTCTAGCATGACTGGAGGGCATTACATAAATGGATTGTTTACAACAATAAATGTGCAGGCAGGTGCGAGTGCTATGCGTATGTTTATTTTTGATGACGCTGAAGGTGGTCAAGTAAATGCAATAGGTGGTGCAGATTTTACTAATATAAACTTTCTAGGAAACAATAACGGAAATGTTACTGTTGCAACAGACGATACAGTAGGAGCTCATGCTTATACATTCCAAGGCACGGGTCATGAAACAAGTGTAGTTCATGCAGGTGAAATGACAGATAATGATAATAATGCTGGAGTAGTAGACGCAACAAGAGGCGATACAACTGATGGTGCTGGCACATTCCATTGTGGTTATGAACATTATGATTTTTTTAGTGGTCCAAGTGTAAACAGAATGGATCAAATAGACAGTAATTATCGACGAGTGTATTCACAATCTCCAAACTTTGTAGATATACGAAATGCAAGAGTAGGTTCGACAAATGTAGCAAGTAGGTCTGGTAGCCAACCACAAATAAATCCCGGTGCATTTATGACTAGCAGACAAGCTGAATACTATTACCTTAATAATTTATTAGCGGCAGATACAAACTGGATACAATGGTGGGCAGGTAGTTCTAGTACAGAAAAAACACATATAAGACACTGTACGAGTTCAGGATATACAGACGCAAGCAGTGATCAAACGGCATTTGAATCTTATTTTGCAACAAAAAGCATTTGGAATGGAAATCAATTATTAGAAGGTGATGGTCATTCTACTTTAGAAATGGCAGGCTTCTACTCATATCGTGACGATCATATAGGAGTTGCCAACTCATTTGAAATGCTACAACTTGGTTCACAAATTTTATGGCGAATAGATAGTGGTGCTAATGACGTTGTGGTTTATGGCAATAGTATACAATCAAACAATACAAGTTACGGTGATATTCAAGACAATGCTAGTGATGGAACAGTAACAGGAAACAATAGTCACACATAAAGGAGAAATATATGGCTACATGGAACGGAACAACAGGTTATACAGATGACCAAGTTACACAATTAAACAAGGTCACAGACGCTAGAAAAACAGCAGATACACCTGATCTTTTAGAAGCAGTAAGTATGTGGGATCAAGACAGTTTTAAAGCAAAATTAAAAACATTTACTGCTGACGAAATAAAAGCCTTAGTAAATATAAAATCTTACAGTGCTGGTCATTCAGACAGTTCTGCAACTGTTGTTTATGACACAGATGCAAACGACTACAGTACACAGGAACAAACATGGATTGCAGGTTTTACAATCAAAAATAACTGGATACAAAAACTCCCACAAATGTTGGCGGCGTCAGAAAGATTAAAAGCATTAGGTGAAGCTGACCAAACAATCATAGATACATTACGAGAGTATTAGAAAGGATAGCCAATGGCAGACCTAGAACTTGAAAACAAACATTTAAAACAAATCGTAGCAAGCAAAGACCAAGTAATTATGAATTTACAATTACAGGTTTTACAGCTTGCAGAAGCAAATCAAGAGGTAAACAATGAACAAACTAAAAGTGATGAAATACCTACCGGCAGTAGCAAGTCTGGTAAGTGAAGTAATTAAAGCCAAAGAAGATGGCAAAATAACAAACGAGGAAAAGTCTAGGATCATGAAAAAATTTTGGACTGTTCTAAAAATAGACTGATGTATACATACAAATGCAAAGTTGTAAAAGTTGTCGACGGTGACACGATTGACGTTGACATTGATTTAGGTTTTAAGGTCGTCCTGACAAATCAAAGAGTGCGTCTATATGGCATTGATACACCTGAATCAAGAACTCGTGACTTAGAGGAAAAAAAGTACGGTTTACTGGCAAAAGATTACCTTCGTAGGGCTGCAAATGCAGCCGGGGGTTTGAACCTAAAAAGTCATGAAAGAGGCAAGTTTGGTCGTATACTTGGTTCTTTATATAACGACGAAAGCGGTAAAAGTATTAATGAAAAAATGGTAGAACATCACCACGCAGTTCCGTATCACGGTCAAAGTAAAGACGACATAGCAAAGCAACACTTAGAAAACAGAAAAAAACTTGAAGAAGGAGGCTTAGCAATATGATGGGCAAAGTAAGACCTCAGATATTTTTGGCGATTATTGTACTCGGCACATTGTCATGTATTGGCATATTCCAAGGTTACAATGAAATCGCTACAGGTTGTGTCGGTGGCATAATTGGACTTGGGTTTAAAGTCTTAGAATCCGAGGAATGAAATGGTGGAAACGTCGTAAAAAGTCACGACGTAATATAATTAAAATAACAGTTGGTAATAACTGGTTAGATTTGAAACTAACAATTATTGCGTTTCTAATCTGTGTTGGTTTGATACTAATTATTGGCGAGGCATATTCATAATGAAAAAGCCAACTAAACGTGACTACATAACGCTTGCAGTTCTTTTAAGTTTGGCTTTGGCAATTGTAGTCGTAATACAGGAGTACAGGTTATGAAAATAAAAAAACCTAATTTAAAAATAAATATAAACAAGAAAGCAGTTTCAGCTACAGCAAAAAAATTACTGGACGGCATGCTTATTGTTTTTACATTTGCAACTTTGTTGCTTGGGTCTGCTTTGCTAACGGCAACATATATTTACCCGGTAAAAATCATAAATAATTATTCAGGAATCCTGACAATAAAGCCTGAATTGCTGATTGAATACTTGGCATACACGCAAACATATTATTGGTACAGCATAGCCTGTGGTGCGTCATTAATATTTTTTGGACTGGCAGTTCATGTTAGATCAATAAACGGCGTATACAGGGCAATAATGGATACACCGGCATACTTTTTAAATGTGCCTGTCGTGCTTTATAAAAAAGCAGTTAAGTTTAGGGATTGGTTATTTGCTAAAATTGAGTACTTAAACAGCGAGTCTGTTAAATGGCGAAGGTTTTTCACAGTTATGTCCAGCCCTTATTCCCTGCTTCTTAAAATGGGATTCTCGCCACAGATGGCTTTAGGGCTGATTACCATTGGAAGTACTGCCGGGACTGGGGTCATAGTTAACGAAACAATACTTGCAGAAAGATCATTTAGCAATCGTGACGCAGGAGTTTACCTAGCACCGTCTGAAATACCAAACAGTGAACTAGAGGAACAGTTTAAAAATGAGGTTACTGAGAATACGTTAAGGGTTATCTTAAATGACATACCAGTTGAAAAGATTGATATATCAGATGTAAACATTGGTACTTCCTATGTTAGTAATGGTGAGGCGTCTAAATTACCAACAGACAAAACCGAAGCAATACTAATTGACGGTAACAACACCACCATTGAAATTGGTAAGCTAATCATTTCAAGAGTAAGTTGCAAAACTTTGAACATGGAAAACGTTAGGGCAAACTCCATTAAGATACTTAATAACCAAGCCGATGGATTGTCTATATACCAAACAGCTTCTTCAACAATACCTAACCTTAGAGTTTCCGGAGGTTACTTTATGTCTGAACTGCTTGAAACTTCGGGAGGACTTTATGATCGCCTACACATCTCACCGTTAGACAGCATGTCATCAAGCAAAACATACGTTAACGAATTAAACCTTACTAACATTGTAAGTTCCGGCGGCACATGTGAATTAAAGAAAATTGATGCGGGTGAGATTTTGATAGAGTACGGTCGCTGGGGAGGTGATAACTCCATTTTTACCAAAGCGTTAACAGTGAGCTCATCTGTTGTCAGTGCCAATTGGGAGGTCAACGGCAATATCGAAGTTAGGATGACTGAGGTTGCACCAAGACCTGCGGCAGACTAATGGCAATATATCCTAACCAACCAAGTGAAGTCACGGTCAGATTATTAGAACGTAAGTCTAATACTATTATTGAGGACATAACACCAATGGTTAGGTATGTTAACTTTACTGAAAAGCTTAGACGATCAGGCTTTGGCAAACTTGAGGTGTTGTCTGAAGATCTAAGTGTTGATAGCCGGGAAGCAATAATTAATGGTAATGCAAGTATACAAGTTATAAGAGATACAGTAGAAGTAAGACCACAGGGTGACAATCAAAACTACACAGACGAATTTACAGGACCCGTAGTTATCGCAAGACTCAAAGACGGAGATTTTATAAATCAAAAGTTAGACTTTACAACAGTTAGAAACGAAATTGTTGTTCTTGGTAATGGCACTGGTGCAAGCCGGGCAGTTACAAGAGTTGCTGGCAGTAGCTCTCAAAGCACAATTGGTATGCGTGAACTTATTGTTGACGGCAGGAATACATCAACGTCAGCAGAAAGGACTGCACTTGGTAACGCTACACTAACTGAATCCTTAGAAGTTGCTCGAGTTATATCTGCAGGTGGTAAGTCAAAAGGTAACTTGGTATTTGAATTAGCCTTTGCAGACAATAAAATTTACATGAATTACAGAAATATTGGTTGCACTGGTGTGGCAACAATTGATCCCGGCAATGTCAAAGCAGGTAATTACATAAGAAGTATATTGAATGACAATTTAATTACGCCACAATCTGCAAGTCATGATAATGCCGCCAACAGACAGATTGATGTCCCGGCAATAATTGGCACTTATGATGGTGTCGGTAATGATGTTGACATGCCACTTCGTTGGAATAATTTAAGCAGTGCAGTTGAGCAGGCATGTTACTTAGGAGAAGTCGGTGTTACTTCAGAAATCAATGATTCAAATCAAATTGTTTATACAGTCATACCACATAACGACAGAACGTCAGGCACGACGAATGGAGTTGTATGGAATCGTGATAATAGCGAGGCTTCTTGGGACGTAAGAGTTGGTGATAAAATTACCGTTGAGGAATATTTATCAACTACAAGTTCCAGTCCCGAAATTGAGCCGGCTGACTTTGTATGTGTTGGCAGAACTATTAACATGCAACGAGGTAGAGAGGACGTTGTGAACTTAGAAATTGGTGGTGAAATACAAAGCCTAAATGACCAATTAAAACGACAATTTAAAACAATAAATACTGCACAATATGTGTAGATAAAAAGGAGTAAAAGCATGGCAAAAGTTAATGTTATATGGACAGGTGGAGGGTTCTTTGAAAGTGCAGATGGTAGCATAAAATTGGCACACAATGAGCCTCAAGAAATTGATAAAAAAGACTTCACAAGCCTGACAAAAGACGGTCAAAATCCTGAGTTAATCCTAGCTCAAAACGCTGAAAAAGAAGAGGAATAAGCACCGGCAGCCCAAACAATTTACCAGACTTTCCCACCAAAATTATGACATTTTTGGAAAATATACCTACTTTTGCCTGTTTTTAGTCGTCATTTATACCCAATAATTGCCTTTTCGTCGTTAAAAACGTTGCTATAACCTACACGAACCTATATAGTAAGGGTGTATTGGTAAAACAACGAAGGAGGCAAAATGCCAAGACAAGACGAAAAAAAGGGACGACTAGAGCAAAGGATTAAAAGACTTAGCGAGGTTGAACCATTCAGTTACACATTCGGAGTTGAGATTGAGTTAGTTTCAACTTTGACGCAATCAATGACTGCAGAACTGATTAGCAGACTTTACAACGAAAAGTTCGGGCAGGAGTTAAACATACAATCAGAAGGCTACAACCACATAAACGTTAGAGGTAACGACGCAAAGTGGAAAATTGTAGGCGACGCTTCGGTTCACGGTATAGCAAATTACAACTTCGGTATGGAGATTGTATCGCCAATCTTAGAAGGTGTCGAAGGCTTGGAAAGATTCCAAAGGGTTTACGAAACATTGGAAAGTTTAGCGATTGCAAAAAAGGTAGATGTTCACAGGGGTTGTGGCACACACATACACCTCGGAACAGAAGGCGTGCCTTTGGAAAATATCCGAAGGTTTGCTATGAACTACTACAGGTCGGAGAGTGCCATTGACTTATTAGTACCACCAAGCAGAAGGGAAAGTAAGAACAGTTACTGTGCTTCAAATATTAGCGACAGAAACAGTGGCAAAAACACAGACTACAAAAGTGTAGCGAGTGCAATGGCAACATTGTCAACGTTAAACCTTAACGAATCAAAACGGCAAGAAGGTTTAAGAAAATTGTCAGACATTCACTACACCCGATACTTAAAACTTAACCTAACAAGTCTACGGTCACACAAGACCATAGAAGTTAGGCATTTCGGTGGCACAGTGAATAGTGCCAAGGCAGTTGGGTGGTTAAAGTTTCTTGATTACATGTACCGAATGTCACGAACGCAGGTAGCGTTTAAGCAACCGGTAAGTGATAGGAACTGCGAAGCAAAGGGTAACTTTAGAAGATTGACTGCATGGCTCGACGCAGACAAAAAAGTACAGGATTGGGCAAAGGGTAGAAAAAAAGAACTCGAGCAAAACGACGCAAGGCTTAGGCGTAACGCTAGGCGTCGACAACGATACGCACAGAATAGGAGAGCAGACTAATGCCAAGAATCAACATAGAAAAAGCACAGGTTATAAAAATCGGTAGCGAGTGTTTCGTCAAGGTAAGTTCCGTCCGGGACGCCGTAGACTTTGACGACCACATAGCCATAACCCTAAAGCGTGGGACGGTCATACGACATGCTAAGGAAGATAGACAAACACAAGTCCTTAAGTCCGACGCTACAGAATATGTGCCACACGAAGTAAAAGACATAACACTAGAAAACCAAGCAGACGCCGGACTGTCTGCACCAACACAAAGACCCATAGGGTTTAACACAGAAAGGAGCAACCAATGAGTTTGCAACAGTTTACATTTACAAACGAAAGGGACGACAAGTTCCATACCACACCGTTCTACTTTGCATACGGTAGCAATCTGCATATCCAACAGATGAAAGACCGATGCAATGAAAGTCTGCCAATTGGTGCGTTTACCTTGCACGATTGGTCGCTAGAATTTCGGGGAGTTGCAGATGTGCAACAAGCAAAAGGTAAAAAGGTCGAAGGTGCGATTTACCGGATCACAAAGGCAGACGAGGACAGGTTAGACCTTTACGAAGGCTACCCTAACCTTTACACCAAAGCATTCGGTAAGATGATTCTCGACGGTGTCGAGGAACGCTTCATGTTTTACACCATGACAAGTTCATACGACGGCGTAAGACCACCAAGCGTCGGTTATTACGAAACGATACTTGCCGGGTATCACCATTGGGATTTACCCAACAAGTCCCTAACCAATGCCCTGCTTAGGTCATACAAGACCAACAACGGTCGGGTGCATACACCACTAGCATGGAAGAGGAAAAGATATGGAAAATAGTAACTACGAACAAGTATACCGTGAATTACTTGCAGACCCATACAATGACACCAAAAGCATAGGCAAGTGTGATGTATGCCAAAATTTCGGGATCATACACCACATTAAAAAAGTGGTGCAGTCATTTGATTGTCCTACATGTAAAAGTGAAGGTGCAAAATGAACTACGAATACTTAGACATTGTCGGTATATGTCCGACATGCAAAAACCACTCCGACTTGTTCGGGGTGGTTATCAATGGCAAGTTACATATTCTAACATTTGAATGTTTGGCTTGTGGTATCAAACTTGAAAACAAAGGAGTAAAAAATGCCAACATACAAAGGTAACCATTACATTGACATAAACTCGCCGGACGGCAACGCACATGTCATCATTGCACACGCAATGAACTACGCACACCAA
>VTLG01011032.1_pt1 | contig 43974 bp, 43 predicted proteins | sample 4694571 | NCBI WGS metagenome assembly VTLG01 (sample SAMN12604809, study PRJNA352737) | marine metagenome | biome: ENVO:00000447; feature: ENVO:00000209|ENVO:00000569|ENVO:01000036; material: ENVO:00002151; isolation source: viral sequences binned using virsorter ...
CTGCTGAACAAATCAATAAAACAGAAACTTACAGAGACCCTGATAGTTTCGCTGACATTGTTCGTGGTATGCATTTGTATGGCAGAAAGATACTTCGCCCTGAAGCTATCGTAACTGCTGCTTATAACTTAGCGTAAGGGAGAATAGAATATGGCTACAATTACATCTTTATTGTTACCGGCTCATGGAAATTCCCAAAGAGGAAGAAATCCATATATGATCCAAAAAACTATTGACCTTACTGCACAGGCAATTTCTTGTACAGCAGGTGATATAGTCCAATGCTTGACTATTCCTGCTAATACTAAGATTATGTCTGCAGGTGTTGAGGTTGTTGCAAGTGCAACTATGAATACAGGTACTGACGCTACAGTTATCCTTGGTACAGGAGCAGATAACAACGAATATGTTGCTGCTTTTGATATTGATGGTGCGGCAGATGGAGCATATGCTCCAAGTGCTACTGTAGCAGATGACGTAGTTTTGTCTTCTGCTGATACACTTGACCTAACTTTTGCAGGTGCAGGTGCTACATTCTCAGCAGGTAAACTACGTGTTTATGCTGTATTAATGGATGTTAGCGATCAAGGAGATTCTTCTCCTGATGAAGTTGATAGAGATACGTTAGCGTAACTCGTACACTTTAGAGGGCAGGGTAAAACTTGCCCTCTTTTTTAAAAGGAATTTAACGTATGGCATATGAAGCAAAAAGAAGAGTTAATGCATTTTTAGCCGTTCCAAATGGAGCAGCAGGAACGCTTTATACATGCCCTACAAATAGAACAGCAGTTATAAAAGAACTTATAATATGTAACATAGATGGTAGTTCAAGTGCCGATATAACAGTACAAATTACTGATACGTCAGCAACTACTACATTTAATATAATAAGTACAAAAGCTGTTGCTCAAGATACGTATTTAAGAATAGATAGTGCCAACATTATATTAGAGTCAGGAGATATATTAAAGGCATTGGCAAGTGCTGCAGGCGATTTAGAAGCATCAGCATTTATTGAAGAATATCCTGACCCAATGAGGAGTTAAAAAATGACTGTTGCAACAGCTTTATGTAATTCATTTAAAGGTGAGATACTACAAGAAGGACATCAATTAGTATCTGATACTTTAAAAATTGCATTAATAAAATCGGGAGAAGCACGTACATATAACGCTGATACTGAAAACTATTCAGAGCTTACAGCATCTACAACAGATGAGGTAGCGAATGGTAATGGATACACAACAGGAGGTGTTACGTTAGCAAACGTAGCTGTAACTGTAGATGATACTAATGATGTAGCATATGTAGACTTTGATGATGTATCATGGACAAGTGCTACAATATCAGCATCAGGTGCTCTTATTTATAATACATCCAATTCAAATAAAGCAATTGCTGTTATTAGTTTTGGTGGAACAGTAGCATCTACAGCAGGTACTTTTACTGTACAGCTTCCTGCCGCAGCCCATAATACAGCAATTATCCGTATAGCATAGGAAATATAGTATGGCTCATGTTCTATTAGACAGAGCAAAAGTAGTTGCTACTAGTATGAGTGGCAATACGTCTAACTATGCCTTAACAAATTCTCCACCTACAGGTTTTGTGGATTTTACAGGTGTAGGAGATGGTAATACTACCTATTACACAGCCGTAGATGATGCAGGTAATTGGGAAGTAGGGATTGGTACGTTTGCTTCATCAGGAGAAGTATTAACACGAACTGATGCAAATGTTATTAAAAGTACTAATAGTAATAATAGAGTTAGTTGGCCCTCTAGTTCTACCCCTACAGTCTTTATAACTCAACCTTCTGACAAGGCAGTCTACTTTGATGCTAGTAGTGCAAGTAGTACTTCCATACTTAATACTGGTTTAGTAGTTGGTCGTGATGCTGATAATCAAATAAAGTTTGGTACAGACAATCAAATCATCTTTGAGGTTGATGGTGGTGATAATGTAATTTTTAAAACAGGTGGTGAGATTGAAGCATCTAGTTTAGATATTAGTGGAAATGCTGATATAGACGGAACTTTATATGCCGATGCAATATCAAATGGTGGTGGCATAACTTTTGAAACTGGAACAGATGGGATTACCTTTGGCAGTTCTTCAAACAATGATGTTACTATAATTCGTACAGGTAATGATGCAACCCAATATGGCTTTAATGTGAAATATATGGGTGCTCGTAGTGGTACTGCTAACTCATTTTCTATTTTTTCAGATAATGTCACAGGTGGTTTAGCTTCTCGTGAATGTCTTACAATATATCAAGATGGAAAAGTTGGAATAAATTGGGCAACACCAACTTATAATTTGCACGTTTCTGGTACTGGTCGTATATCAGAAGACCTTTCAGTAGGAGATGACTTATCTTTGCAGTCAGATAGTGCTGTTCTTAATTTTGGTACAGATAGTGATGTTTCTCTTACTCATGTTCACAATGATGGTTTGTTATTAAATAGTGATAATCAATTACAATTTGGAGATAATGGTACATACATTTATCAATCTGCTGATGGTGTTCTTGATTTAGTATCGGATACAGAAATAGAAATTAACGCTACCACTATAGATATAAATGGTGCTGTTGAGGTTAGTGGAAATTTAGATGTAGGTGGTTCATTAGAAACAGCTACGATTGATTATACTGATGGTGATAATGCAATAACGATAGCAGATGGAGGTGGAACAACTTTTCCACAAACTGCGACTTTTACATCAGGTATACAATCTAATGGTACAGTTACAGTCGGTGTAGACGATACAGGTCATGACGTAAAATTCTTTGGAGCGACATCTGGTAAATACATGGAATGGGATGAAAGTGCCAACCAGCTAGATGTTACAGGTAGCTTTGATGTTACTGGCAACTCAACAATGGTTGGAACTCTTACAGTCGGTGTAGACGATACTGGACATGATGTTAAATTCTTTGGAGCGACCTCTGGTAAGTACATGGAGTGGGATGAAAGTGCTGACCAGTTAAATGTCTCTGGCGATGTAACCATCACTTCTACAGATGATGGTGGTCCAATATTAAGCTTAATATCTAACGACCATTCAGATGCTGCTGCTTGGGCTACTGAAGGAACGATATCATTTAAAGCAGATAATGCTGCTAATGAAGAGACAGAATTTGCAAATATAACATTGACTACAGCAAATGTTACTGATGGTGATGAAGAGGGTAGAATAAAAATGAATTTGACAACTGGTGGTGGTAGTCCAACATCTGCTTATCAATTTGCATATAACAAATTATTCTTACAGGATGACAACCATGCAATCAGATGGAATAATACAAGGGGTACTAATTATGATTTAGAGCTTGTAACTGCCACACCTACAGCAAATAGAACATATACATTACCAGATGCTACAGGAACAGTGCTTATTGCTGGAGATAATGGTTCTGGTGTTATAACAACTACGGGTGTTATAACAGGGGGAACATTAGAAGCCACTACAGATACAGCGGCAGGTGATAACGCAGCAATAGGATATACTGCTAGTGAAGGTTTAATTCTTACAGGGCAGGGTAGTACAAGCGATATTACCATTAAAAACGATGCTGATGCTGATGTACTTTCAATAGCAACAGGAACAACTATTCTTACTGTAAGTGATGATGTGAATGTTGTTGGTAGAGCAACAGGAACAGTGACCACCGACAATGATGGAAACTTTGATTTACAGGTAAGCAACCAATGGATATGTACTCCATCAGGAAATTTTACTTTAACATTGTCTAACCCTGCTGTTGGACAATCAGGAAGTGTTATGCTTATCAACTCAGGTGGGCATACTGTATCAGCCCACGCATCAATCGCTATTAATTCAACTACATTGACAGCCCTAACTACAGCAGGAACATATATGCTGTCTTACTATTGTTCAGCGGCAAGTGGTAATAATACAATCCTTGTTTCAGCTTCAGGAGCATTAACTTAATATGTCTTTAATTAGGAGCGAAGGTAGTGGAGATGTAGATCTTGGTGGGTTTTATAATGGTGTAGCTGAACAGTCATGCAAATTTGTTGATGGCGATGGTGCTTACCTTCAAAGAACACCATCAAGTGCTGGAAATCGAAAAATGTGGACAACTTCAATGTGGTATAAGAGAACAGAATTGGGGGGAAATCACTACTTATTTACTAATAATTCAGGTTCAGGTAATAATGATATAACAGCACTTTATTTTCAAGGCGACCAACTATTTACCTATTACGATACTACTGGCACAAATCCTTATGGTGCAGTTGGTCCTTCCTATTTTAGAGACCCAAATGCTTGGATGCATATCGTTTGGGCAGTAGATGCAGCAAATACTATTCATAAAGTCTGGGTTAATAATGTATTAATTTCTACAGATACAAGTAAATACCCACCTAATTATAGTTACAATATGAATAATACTGCGTTACACATAATTGGAGAAGCGGCTTGGGGTTTAGGTTCGTATGATATTGATGGTTATTTATCTCATTTTGTACACATAGACGGACAATATCTTGAACCAGATTCTTTTGCTGAAGAAAAAGAAGGAGTATGGATTCCAAAAGATACATCAGGTTTGACCTTTGGAACAAATGGTTTTCAATTAGATTTTAAACAAACTGGAACTGGAACTGCATCAGCTTCAACAATAGGTGCTGATACAAGTGGGAATGACCATCATTGGACAAGTGTTGGATTAGTATCATCAGATTCAAATTATTCAGATTGTCCAGAAAATAATTGGTGTATATTAAGTGATGCTTACACAGCCAATGATGATACTTTATCAGAAGGAAACACACATTTTACTGGTGTTCATAATAGTTTAACAGTAGCATCTTTTGCTATGCCTAGTGGAAAGTGGTATTGTGAAGTAAGATCTCAGCATGGTGGTAATGCCAATACATATATAGGAGTGTACCCTAGTGAAAAAGGTTATGTTGCTTCATCTCCTTGGGATTTTACTAGAAGTATAAACCAAGGTGGAGGAGGGTATTCTGCTGATTCAACTTATGATTCTGCGGGTACTTATGGAACATGGAGTTCTGGTGATGTGTTAGGTATGACTTATGATTCTTCAAATGGTCAATTCAAACTTTACAAAGATGATGGTTCAGGTGGTTCTACATTACTAGGAACAATTACAGAGAGTGCCTATGTAGGGAAAGATATATATTTTGCAGTTTCAAATGCAATCGGTGCTGGGGGAAGCATGAGTGGATTTTTTAATTTTGGTCAGGATGGAACATTTTCAAATAATGAAACAGCACAAGGTAATACAGATGGAAATGGTGTAGGGAATTTCTTTATGCCTGTCCCTGATGGTTTTTTAGCATTATGTGCTAAAAATTTAGATGAACCAACTATAGGACCAAATTCTGCAACACAAGCAGATGATCATTTTAAGGCTATTATTTATAGTGGTTCTTCTGATGACCAAACGATTACAACTGGAATGCAACCTGATTTGATATGGATAAAGCAAAGGAACAGTAATGGTTACCACCATTGGACTGATACTAATAGAGGTATAACATATGAGATACATTCAAATGCAACGGATACTCCAACAAATTATAGTAGAGTAGCATCTACAAGTTCAACTGGATTTACTTTTGAAGATGACAATAATACATACACAAATTCAAGTGGTTCAACTTATGTAGCATGGTGTTGGAAAGGTGGTACCAATAGTAGCAATACAGAGGGCAGTACAACAGCTACAGTACAAGCCAATACAACGGCTGGGTTTAGTATTGTAAAATATGCAGGTAACTCTTCATCTAAAACAGTTGGACATGGGTTAGATTCTGCACCAGAAATGGTTATAGTTAAATCACTTACTGATGCAGAAAGATGGTGTGTTTTCCATACAGAGACTTCAGATGCTTATCTGTATTTAAATGAATCCTATTTACCAGAAACTGCAAATGCAGATGAAAGATTTGGTAATAGTACAAGTGTTGTTGTTCCTAGTTCAACTCTTATAACTCTTGGTGCTAATAATTCAGATGTAAATGAAAATGGAGATGACTATATTATGTACTGTTTTCATTCAGTTGTTGGGTATAGTAAATTTGGAAAGTATGCTGGAAATGGTAGCACAGATGGTGTATTTATTTGGACAGGTTTTAAACCAAAATGGATTATGGTAAAATCTATTTCAGGTGCTGTGGATAATTGGGCGATTTATGACTCAGCAAGAGATACATATAATCCAAGAGATAGTTACTTTTATGCAGATGACCCACAAGCAGAAGCAACATACTCAACAGCGTTAGTAGATTTTTTAAGTAATGGATTTAAGTGGAGAGGTGCTGTTAATTTTGGCAACAATAGTAGTAGAACGTATGCATACGCTGCCTTTGCCGAAATGCCTTTTAAATACGGAGTTGGAGCATAGGAGAAAAATATGCCTTGGAAATTAGGTGATAAAATTATTAAAGAGGGAACAAATTGGGTTGATGGTAATGGAACTAAACATCCTGCTACATGGACTAGATGGTCTGACGATGAGAAAAAATCTGCTGGTTTAAAATGGGAAGACCCAAGTCCTCAAGATACCCCCTATGATAATAAATTTTATTGGGGAAGAAAAGCCAATGGGGATTTAATTGAGAGAAAATTAGCTGATGAAGATGCAGTTGATTCTAGTGGTAATAAAGTTAAAGATGCTGACGGAAATCAAATAGTAAATTATGGTCTTAAAACTGTATGGAAAAAGAGTACAAAATCACAAGCTAAAAGCCTATTAGAACCAACTGATTGGTATGTTACTCGTAAGGCTGAAGCAAATACAGCAATACCAAGTAACATTTCAACTTACCGAGCAGGTGTTAGGACAGCGAGTAAAACTATTGAGGATAAGATAGATGCGTGTGATACTCTTACCAAGTTTAAGGCTTTGTTTGATGTGCCTAAAGATAGCGATGGAAAGGTTACAGGTAACGCACCAATTTATGACTTTCCAGAAGAAGTTAGTTAATAGTTTATAAGGATAAAGTTAGGAGAATAATAAATGGCGCTTTTAATAAAAAATAATGCATATAGCACACTAAATGGTAATATAAGTAATGTTTCAAGTACTCTTACCGTAGCGAGTACCTCAGATGCAGATAAGTTTCCAGTTGCTACTATGGGTTCGGGGAGTACAGGAGATTACTTTTACGCCACACTTGTAGATAATAGTAATAATATTGAGATTATTAAGGTAAAGACACGAGCTTCAGGCAATGCCACCATGTCAGATATTGATCGTGGGCAAGATGGAACAACAGCTCAAGCCTGGGATGCGAACGACCGGATAGAGTTAAGGCCAGTAGCTGCTTTGTTTAGTACTTACATACAAGCTGATGGTACAGTAGCTAATGCTACTAATGCAGTTTTAGCAGATGAATCAAGTGACACTACTTGTTTTCCTGTATTTTCTACAGCAGCGACAGGTAACCAGCCACTTAAAACTGGAAGTAATCTAACCTTTAATAGTGATACAGGTGCATTAGGAGCTACTAGTTTTACTGGGAATGGTGCTGCTCTTACAGGTGTTGATTCTATTCCTCCAGGTGTTATTGTACCTTACGGAGGAACATCAGCACCATCAGGGTGGGTTTTTTGTAATGGACAAGCTGTAACACAAGGTTCCGATGGATCAACCTATTATGCTCTTCATGCAGCAATAGGAACAACTTATGGATCAGGCTCTGGTGGCTCTGGTGATTTTAGTATTCCCGATCTAAGAGGACGTGTTGCTGCCGGTAAAGATGATATGGGTGGCAGCTCTGCTAACAGATTAACTGACCCGGGTAATACAATAGGACATGGGATTAATGGTGATACTTTAGGTGATACAGGTGGCGCTGAAACCCACGAGGTAACAGTTCTACAGATGCCTGCACATACACATACTGTATTAGGTTCTTTAAGTTCGCCTAATAGCGGGACTGCTATTTCCATGACAAATAGAGAACAAAACAGTAGCGTAGGGAATGCTGCTTCAAGTGTAGGAAGTAGTCATGCTCATAATAACGTACAGCCAACTATTGTTTTAAACTATATTATAAAGCTTTAATAATGAAAACGGTAGCTAGTATAAACGCAAGGGTAGATACACATGAAGCTGTATGCGAAGAACGCTATGCAAATCTTAATCGAAGACTACAAAGGTTAGAAAGTATTCTTATTGGTTCTGCTGGAGCTACACTTTTACTTTTACTCTCTTTAGTATTTAGGGGGTGAGCATTGGACCCCGTTACAGCAATAACAGCTGCTACCACAGCCTTCAACCTTATTAAAAAAGGATTTGCTGCAGGACGTGAAGTTGAGTCAATGTATGGTGATATTGGCCGCTGGATGGGTGCAGTATCGGATGTTAACCAAGCAGAGAAATTGTCAAAGAACCCCCCTATATTTAAAAAATTATTTAATGGTTCTTCTGTTGAACAGGAAGCAATGGATGCATTTGCTGCCAAGAAGAAAGCTGAAGCCATGGAAGAGGAGTTACGTAACTGGATTAACCTTACTCATGGCCCTAATGCATGGAATGAATTACTGAAAATGCAGATTAAAATTAGAAAACAAAGGCAGGAAACTTTGTATGCTCAAGAAGAGGCTAGAAGAAAAGTATTAAATATACTTGGAATTATAGTATTATGTACTATAGTAGGTGGAGTAATTGTATGGATTGGTTATTTATACTATTTAAAAAGACAAGGAGAATTTGGATAATGGAAAGAGCAAGAACAATTAAAGGGAAGTTTATTAAGGATAATCCTAAAACTTCTAAGAACGAAGCATGGGTTAAAAAAGGTAAGACTCTATGGGATATTGTTGAAGAATTAAAAGGTACTACAAAAAGGAAATCTTTTTATGAATGGCTTACAAACGGATGATGAAATAGATAGACGCCTCAGTCTTGGGTTATGCCCTCGCTGTATGTGTACATTAGAACCAGTAGATGTCCATGGGCATCTACAATGCAAGTATTGTCAGTGTGTTATAAAAGACTGCTGCGATGGTGAACCCGCAGATGAGTAAAAAATTACAAAAGTCATCTATATATAGCAAGTATGATGAAGACGGAGATGGTATTGTAACAGATGATGAACTTGCACATGGTAAGGAAATCAAAGAGTTAGAGGCTACACTTCGCAAACAACTTGCACAGTTACGCATGGCACGATTTACATTAATAGCCATGGGGGGTTTTACTGCGGCAATGTTTTTTATACCTTTAGATCGTGTCAATGCTTTGTCCGATATAAGTAATCTTTTCTATATAAGTGGTGCTGGTATAGTAGGTGCTTATATGGGGACATCAGCCTGGATGGCGAGAAAGTGAGTGAAGGTATTATGGGTGCTATTAGTTTTTTTAGGGGACACACAACAAGACGAGGTATATACAAATGATTTGGATACTTGCCTTGAGTTACAGCAGAGGGTGCTCATGCAGAATCAGATGCAGATTATCGCAGGGAATATGGCAATCCGTGCTTTCTGTGTGCCCAAGAAAGTAGAAGAGTAAGTAATGTTTTATAGATTTTTAAGATGGATAGAAAAAATTTTTAACATAAAAGAAGTTAAGTATTTAAAGGGAAAAAAATAATGTTTGGAATGCTAGGACAATTAATAGGTCCAATATCAAATCTTGCAGGAACTTGGATGCAAGGTAAAGTTGATAAGGCCAAAGCAGAAACAGACGTAAAGGTTGCAAGAGCTAAAGCTGAAGCAAAAGTTTACGAGACCGAAGCAACGTCTTCAATGTTGATGGAGCAGAATCTAACACAACAAATGGCAGGATCATGGAAGGACGAATTTTGGACCCTACTTTTTGGGGCCATATTATTGGGGTGCTTCCTGCCTTTTACACAGGAGTATGTTAAGGAAGGGTTTATATTCCTTGATGAACACTGTCCAACTTGGTTCCAGAATTGTTTATATATAAGTATAGGAGCTAGCTTTGGGTATAGGTTCGGTAAGCAGGGATTACAAATAATGAACCAGAGGAGTAATGGTAATGGATCTAAGAAAACTACAAAGAGAAATAGCTGAAGATGAAGGTACTAAACTGGAAATCTATCACGATCACCTTGGTCTTCCTACTTGTGGTGTGGGTCATTTAATTCAAGAGCATGACCCTGAGTACGGATGCGAAGTTGGAACAAAGATAAGCCACGAAAGATGTGATGAATTATTTGAACAGGATATTAGTTCTGTTCTTAAAGACTGTACTAGATTGTATAGTAACTTTGATGAGTTACCAGAGGAAGCACAGCTAATCATAGCTAATATGATGTTTAATCTAGGGTATCCAAGGTTATCTGGGTTTAAGAAAATGCGTCAGGCTGTAATAGATGAGGATTGGTTTGAAGCCAGCGTTCAGATGACCGATTCAAAGTGGTATCGTCAGGTTCCAAACAGAGCGAAGAGATTAGTAGAAAGGATGAAGAACGTTGGTAGCGGTTAAGATACAAAAATTTTTAGGTATAGCACCTAAAATATCTAGCGACTTATTACCGGAAACTGCTGGGCAAGTAGCCTTTAATGTAAAGTTAGATTCTGGGGATTTAATTCCATACAAAGAACCTATAAAGGTTGCTAGCTCTGGTATGACAACTACTACCAAAACCTTATATGGTTTAAAGAACCCTTCTGACCTTTCCGAAATTAAATATATGACGTGGTCAGACTATGTTGATATAACTACAGCTGCTCCTGAAGATGTATTAGATCCTAATGAACAGCGGTTTTATTATACAGGTGATGGGGTTCCTAAAGTATCTAACTATACTTTAGCTACTGCTACTGGCGCACCTTATCCAGATACGTTCTATGAGTTAGGGTTACCAATACCTACAGCCAAACCTACTACTTCTGCGGCATCATTTACTGTTGCTACTACCTCCCACTTTGCTAGAGATTCTGGTAATACAGCTACTATAACAACTGGATCAGCCCATGGATTAAAGGAAGGGAATGTTGTAACTGTAAGGGATTTTGATGACGATGAAGAAGCAAAGGCATTTAATGCAACTAATGTTACTGTTAGTACTGTTCCAAGTACAACTACTTTTACTTATTATAATTCAGGAGCCCAAGTAAGTTCAACAGCTGATACAGATGGTAAGGTAGATATTGCAGGGTCCACTCAGTCTCGTTCGTATGTATATACATGGATGACTCCATGGGACGAAGAATCCATAGCATCTGATCCAGCTGATAAACTGTATATGAAGGAAGGACAAGTTGTTACAGTAGCAAATCTTCCGTCTGCTAAACCATCAGGTGATAATTATATAAGTGGGATACGGTTATATAGAAGTGTTACATCTGCCTCAGGAAGTTTCTATTATAGATTAAAAACTTTATGGTGGCCTATTGCTACTACTCATATAGGACGATCAGGTACTACAGTTACTGTAAAGTTTGCTAAGCGTCATAACTTAATTAAGGATGATAAGTTTAAGCTAGCAGTAACTGGAACTAATAGTGGACTTAGCATAGCGCCAGGTACTGTATTATCAGTTACTGATAACTATACAATTACTTTTACACATGGGTCATCTGGAACAGTAGCCTATGGAGCAGATGCTAATGGTACTTTATATATGAATGCTGCTGAGTCTTCAGATGATACACCAAGATATTGGGGCGAGAGCAATACAAACTTTACAGATGATTTTCTTGTAGCTAACCTTGATACAATATTAGGTTCAAAAGATTATGATAAACCAGAAGCTACTATGTCGGGTATACAACTTGCACATAATAATATAATGGTAGGATTTTTTGAAAACCAGGTTTGTTTTTCCGAACCTAGTAAACCTCATGCATGGCCTGAAAAATATAGGCTAACCATAGAATCTCCCATTGTTGGAATATCTGCTATATCTGGATACATACTTATAATGACAGATAACTATCCATATCTTGTATCTGGTAGTGATCCGTCTACTATGTCTGTCTCAAGAATGGATGTTGAAATGCCCTGTGTAGCTAAACAATCCGTAGTTAATATGGGGTATGGTATTGCTTATGCAACATATGGAGGGCTAGCTGTATTTTCCCCAACAAGTGGGGTTGATATTGTTACTAAACATTTGCATGACTGGGATACATGGGCTAGTGATTTAGATGCATCTACTATTATTGGGCATTATTATAACGGGAATTATTTTGGTACCCATTCTGCCCAGTCATTTATATTCAAGCAGGATCAGCAGACTGGTGGATACTTTACTACCATAAAAGAAAAATTTGATTCAGCTTGGTCGGATCCTTCTACAAATAGCATGTATTATTCCAAGGATACTACAGGTGACATATACCAATGGGATAAATCTGACCAGCCGTTAACAGCCATGGAGTGGAAATCAAAGACTATACGTTTTAAAGAACCTGTTAACCTTGGTGCATGCAGGATCATAGCAGATTTTGGTGATATAACTGATAATGCTTTAGCTATTGCTAATTATAATTTAACAGTACCAACCTTGAATGCTACCATATGGTCAAATGCACAACAAGCTGGAACCTTTAATGGGCCTACAGATTATCAAGTAAGTAGCGTTGATCAGGTAAACTATGGGCAATTTAATTCTATGATAGTTAATGGTGATGGAATTGATTTAAACTACCAGAAAACTAGTGAAGAGTTGCTACCTATAGTTATAAAAATATACATAGGTGATAATAAAGATTTAATTTTTGAAACTACTATAGTGTCTTCTGATATATTTAGATTGCCTAGAGGCTACAAATCAGATACATTTGAAATCAGCCTATCTGGTCCAGCTAGAGTAAGGGCTATACTTGTAGGCGAAACACCGCATGGATTAAAGGCAGTATAATGGCAAAATTTTCAGCACTTCCCCCTGTACCCATGGGATCAGACAAACAACCTTGGGAATCTACATTGCTTAGAGCATTGTCTGAGAATGTAGAATTACTAGCCGGGGTAAAGGGCGAGACTAATAACGAAAGTAAGGCTATAACAAAGGGGCAAGTTGGAGTTAATGAGTTAGAGTTACAAAAGATGACAAATGTTTCTAATACGTACTATACAATTAGTGGTGCTGATGTTGCTAGCTCTGGGGTTATACAAGATATACAAACATTGGCGGAAGATGTACATGAAACTAGACAACTACTGAACGACTTGATAAAACAGTTAAAAGCATAGGAGATACTTATGGCAGGGCTAAAACAAAATAATATAAGTAATATATCTGATACTACAAGTTTAGATCTACCCCAACAATTACAGGATCTACTCAATTACGGAAACCAGGAAATGCAAGATCCTAATGTACTTAGTAATCCTGCAGGTATTACAACTGGGGTAGTTAATCCTAATAGAGGCCCTACATTCCAGCCTGGTGTAAGTAGTTTTCAAGAAGGTGGTTTAGTTGGGGAAGAGGGACAGGCCATACGTCCACAACCTGAAGCAACAATGGGGGCACAGGATGTAGAAGCGAAGATACAGGAGTTCATGACTAATAATCCTGATCAGGTTGAGCAGCTTAAAATGGCAGTAACACAAGCTATGCAGGAAGAAGGTGTAACTCCTGAAATACTTAACCAACTTGTACAGTTAGCTACAGTAGCTTTAAATAATCCAGACATGTATCCACAACTTGTACAGCAAGCTATACAGCAGGGCCTACTACCTCCCGAAACATCTCCGGAGTATGATGAAGGACTTATTATAATGATTCTTGTCATAGGACGTGTGATGGGTGAACAAGGTGGGGTACAACCCCCTCGAGGACAACAGCCTATGAGCATGGCCAATGGCGGACCATTGCCTAAGACAGGTGGTGCGATCCCTATTACCGCGCATGCAGGTGAGTATGTTATACCAAAACATGTTGTAGATAAAAAAGGAACTGACTTCTTTGATAAAATGTTAGGGAGTAAATAATGGGGAATTTTTTAAAAAGAATATTAGGAATAGCATTACCATTTGTAGCTCCTTTTGTTGCACCATCAGTTGCGACAGCATTTAATGTATCCAGTTCCATAGGTAGGATGGCCATAAGTGCAGGGATTGGAGCAGCTACAGCTAAGGTAGCAGGCGGAGATCCGATAAAAGGTGCCATGATAGGAGCAACCGGTTCAGCCATGGGCTTAGGTGCAACCAATCCTATGACAGGTATTAGTCAACCTGGAATTACTAATTATAATCCTGCTTCTGCAGGGGGAGCTTCGTTTATGAATAGTATAGTTCCCCAATCATTACAGAATTTATTTGGAGGGCAAGCAGGGTTTAATGATGCTGTGCTACAAACAGCTGTACAAATTGGTGCACAATGGAGTGCGGGTTCAGGTTTAAATCCAGAAGAAGAAAGAAATAGAGAAGAGTTAAGGCAATGGATGGAGACTCTTAAAGCCAGAGATAATAATCTATATAACCAGTTACTAAATACTTCTAAAGAACAATTAAAAACGGCTGGACAGTATAACCCACAGCACTATGGTAATCTTAGAGCCAACCTTGAAAAAAATAAGTGGGCAGTACAAGCAGAAAATAAACGGAGACAAGCTGGACTAGGAAGTTATACTAAAGGTGATGAACAAAGATCAGATATAGATAGGTCTCTTGCAGAGAATACTGCATTCTTACAAGGGCAAGCGGCAGGAGCTGACTTACAAAGTCAACATTTAGACCGAGCTATGAATACTTTAACTTCTGCTTCTAATGTAGGAGGCCAACATTGGAATCGTTTAAAACAACTTGGCAATGTATATAGTGATGACCGTAAGGCTAAGGACGATGCTGTAAAAGGATGGCAGGAAACCTACGGGTCCATAGCAGGTATTAGAGACGCTAGTGCGGTACAGAATGAAATAGATGAGCTTCAAAAGAAACTAAGAGAATTAAGGGGGCAAGCATAATGTCTAGAGTAGGTGTAAGTAGTTACTATGCAGGAAAGAGTCTTCCTCTCCAAAATAAATTAGACCAAATGAAGTTAGCTACAACAGGGATAGAACTACAGAACTTAAAAGATCAGGAGTGGATGGAAAATGCTTTTGCAGCTGATCCAGACTTTTGGAATGCAGTTTCTGAGTCCCCTCCAAGCTTAGGGTTAGTAGGACCTGATGATCAAAACCCCGCACTCGTACCAATATCTCCTATACCTAAAGTTCCAGTTGGTAAATATAGTTATGCACAAGAAAGTGCAACTAGTGCAATAAATGAACCAACAACTACTTTTGGTGGGGATCAAAGATTTGATAAACCTCCAGTCCCCTCAGTTTCAAGTGGGTTAGTAACACCAAATGTACCGAATACAGTATCAGTAAATCCTCAAACAGCTAAAACATCAGCAGAAAAAGCTGATAACATGATTACTAATCGTATGGGAAAAGTTAATGATATAGCTACAGATTTAATAAGCGGGAAGCTCGGTGTGTTTGCCCAAAATGTAAACCTTATACATCGGTACGCTCTTGAAATGGGTGTAGATCCTGCTGCGGCTTTAGCAATAGCTGGTATTGAATCAGACTTCGGTAGTTCAAGAAGTAAACATCAGGGATATAATAACCCTCTTCAGATAACAGACGCTACTAAAAATCTTATGGTAGATTTTTTCAGGGGTAAAAAATTTAAAAAGGAACGTGATAGATTAGTTAGTACTGGGGTTATAAGTGCAGATGAAATGGAAAAGCTTAGCGATATTGCCGCTAAAATAAGAGGACGCGGGTGGAATCGTAAAGAAACTAATATAAGAGCTGGACTATTACGTCTTAAATATAATGAACTCATAGGAGTTGATAAAGATCTTTGGGGTGCTGCATATTTTGGTAACGCAGAAAAAGTAAGAGACGGAGGATTACGTGGAGTAAAGGATAAAAATAATTTATACGACTATGATTATAATAGAGTCTTCACTACATTTTATAATCAGTTTACACAACTAGGAATACAATCAGGGATGCAACCAGTAACGGTAGCTACAGGATTACAAGGACCAGGTGGACGTTCTGGCCAGATAAATGCGGGGACCCCCCAGTCTATAGTTGCTACACCACCAGGGGGTCGTCATGGACAAATTGGTACGAATACCCAAACTTCTCAGACTTCTCCTCAAAGTGGTTTATTAATATCTCCAGAAGCTGTAGCAGCAAAAGGTAAAGGGCCAGATGCTCCTCCGGTATCTGCTGGGGTGCAGACTGATAAAGAAGATAAGGAAGTTAAGAAATATCCAAGGTATAAACCTGACCCTAAAGTATTTACAATAGATAAGAAAACCCTGGAAAATCCTGCAAAGATAGGGCCAGAGATACAAAGATTAATAGCTAAAAGAGGGCAGGTATATAGGCTAGCACAAATTGCTAGGCTAGGTGGAAATCCGGAAGGAGCCCTTAAAGCTGTCGGTGAACTGAGTGCCATTGACGACCAGATATGGTTAGCTCAAGGATATCAGGGTATACGTGATTTAGAATATGGAGATACCCTAAGAGCTAGTAGAGTATGGTCGCATTACTTAACAGGCGGAAATGATATGGATCGTATACAGGTACGAATGCGTTCTGATGGTAATTATAATGTATATGATAATGGGAAACTACTTCATGATAATTTAACCCTAGATGAAGTCTCTACTCGTGCCTCGCTAGTGTTTGATAAAGGTGCACGTGAAGCACTTAAAACATCTAAAGCTTCTATGTCTACTAAGATATTCGAATCACGATTAAAAATTCAGGAAAAGACAGCAGAAATTATTGCGAACACTAAAAAAGATTTAGACGTAGAATCTGTAAAAGCTTTAAATAATATACAGCTTAAAAAGTTAGAAAAGGAGCTTGAACTTGAACTGAAACGTGCATTGGGTGAAGATGTTGCAGTAACTCCAGCAGGTGATGGTAGGTATATATTTATAAGGAAAGGTAGAGATACATATACTCTTGATCTTCAAGGAGATGAAGCAGAATTTGATGGAAATATGGTACCCGTACCTAGCAGTCCAGAAAAACTTACATATCAATCCAGTGGTAATGCTCCTACGACTTCTTGGGGTAGTATTTGGGGTTCCTCTTAATGGCAGAAGGGCTAAAACCGTTTTCAGCCCTAGACCTAATGCCAGGATCTCCCTATGCTCCTGCTAGCTCTGGCCTAACGCAATTAAATACTCCAAGTTTTGATGACATTAACATAGATGATTATGTTGTTCCTGTTAATTTACCTCAGGAAACTGCACCACAACAGCAACAAGTTACCGGCCCTACTGTAAAATGGAGTCCGTCAAAGGGTAAGATATTTGCAAATGGATTACTGTGACATGGACGCGATCACCAGTCTGCTCTTAATTCAAAGGATTATATCCTAAGTGGTAAAGTATTTGAACCTGATGATAAGATAAAAGATTGGGTAGACTTACCTCCTGAATTATATAAAGGATATATAGACGGCATACGAGACCCAGGCAAGGCTGCTTTGTTCGGAAAGAACTTTTGGATAGGATTGTATAATCTAAAGTATTTATATGGCAGGGGTAAGCAAGCACTTGGATATGAAAAGTCAGGACAAAAAACTATAGATGATGTTGCAAAGAAACTATATAAACTTCAACCTTACCAACGTGAGTTTACAAATATAAAATTAGGTGACCCTAATGAGAAAGCTGAAGGAGCCATAGACTGGTTTGTAGCCATAGTTGGGCAGCAAATCCCTAATCTTATGGAGTCAATGGCGATGGCAATTGCAGGTGGTTTAGTAGGTACTCCTATTGGAGGGCTGTACGCAGCTACATTTGGCAAACAAATGATGAAGCAAGGTTTACAGAAACTTGTACAGAGTGGAGTAAATAAACGTATGAAAGGCGAAGTACTTAGCCAAGCTGAAAAAGCTGCTATTACAAAAGCAGCCGGTACTTTAGGTGCAACCATACAATCTATAAATGGTAAACAGTTTGTAGCGGGGGGTATACGTGGAAAGCTTCTTCGAGATTTACAAGAAGGTGTTAATGAAGCTATAATACGTAAGGAGCTTCTTAGAAGCAGAGGTAAATATGCTGGTGCTTTTGGAGGTATGTTTCTAGGATCTTATGCCATGGGTGTTGGGGATATCTATGGAGAGTTAAGAGAGACTGGTTCAGATATGAACTCCATAGATGCCAAGGCTGCTGCATTCCAAGCGGCAGTACCTTATGCTCTCCTAGATATAATACCAGAGTATTTGCTTGGTGCTAGAATATTCAGTGGTGGCGGTGCCATGTTTACTAAACATATTATGAAGGGTAAGAACCGAACTACACGTGCTGTGTCTGGTGGTTTATTTGGAACAGCGTTTGAAGGAGGAGCAGAATCTGGGCAAGAGATAATAAATATGACGGTGGCCGCAGCGATAAACAATAAAAAATATTTACCTGATGAATACCTACATAGACTTATTAATGCTGGTGCTGCTGGTGCTGCCATAGGTGGAGCATTGGGTGGTGTAAGTGGTTTATTTACTGGTAATCCTGTAGACTTAACGCAAGTAGCTACTGATCCAGATGGGGATACTACCCCTCCAAACTTAATACCTAAAAAGAAAGTTCAGAAAATAACTACTGATATTTTTGGGAAGAGAAAAAGACAAGCGAAAAAGGACCAAACCCTCCAAGGTAGTGTGAATAAAATATTAGGCGAAGGTGGAAAGGAAAGTAATGTAATAAATCTTGAAGATGAAATTAAAAAGACCCTATCCAAAAAGGAGCAGAAAAATCTGGAAGAACTTGCATCAGAGATAAGTGACTCTTTAAAAAAAGATAGAGATACATCAGAAATTTATAACAATGTATCTAATGATAATAAAGCTGATAGCGATACTTCATCTGATACAACTGTTAATGAAGCTATTAATAATATAACTAAAGATACAAATTTAAAACGAGGTAAAGGTAAAGGTAAAGTAGAGGTTACTGAAGAACAAACAGATGCAACAATACCAGATGATGTAAAAGTTGGAGACACATTAGAGTTATACAATGCTAGAGGCGAAAAGGTACAAGGCACTGTAGAGGCTATTTCTAAAGTTGGCACACTTAGAGTCAATATGGGTGAAAACACAGTTATTGTAAACAGAACCGGAGAATCAGTAAGTCCACAAGCGTCTACCGAAAATATTAAAAATCCAAACTACATAATTAAAAGCAAGGTTCCTAATAGAGGTAAAAGAATATCTGAACTTACTTTAGAAGAACTAGATGCACTTGAGAAAAATATTAAAACTAAACTTGACAGTTTAGATGATCCTCCAAAAAAGGGGCACTCTATTTCAAATTTAGATCGGGAACAGATAAGAATAGATTCTGTTTATGATAGAAACGCTATAAAGGCTAGAAGAAGAACAAAGGGAACTAAAGAAGAGAAATCGAAACCTGAAGAAGAGATAAGTGAAGAAGTAACTGAAAAGTTAGAAGCTGCAGATACTGAAGAAAACTATGCAAAAGTTATTAGCCGGAATCCTGAAGGCAAGACAGTACTGATAAGGTTTAAGCATAAAAAAACTGGTAAAGAAATTACAGTTGATGCTTATTCAAAAAAATTCCCCAAGCTTAAACAACAATTAAATACGCATAGAAAACAATATAGAAGCGAACTTAAAAAAATAACTAAGCAGTACCCATTAAGTAAAATAAAAAATCTTAGGGAACGTAACCAGTATAAAAAAGATTTAGCTAGTCTTAATAAAGAATTTGAAAAAGCTATTAAGGATTTTAATCCAGTGGAAATCCATAAGTCCTTAGATAAGATAAGACGTACTGTTAATTCTAAGATGAAGTTACATGGTTTAAAAGTTGGAAGCGTATATGAAGCTACTAAAGAAGTATCTGATAGTACAGCTACATATAAAGCGACAGATAAAGGTATTAAGCCAGTTGCAGTATATAAAGATAAGCTTAGTAAAGAAGATAGGAATAAAGTACTGCATATACTTAATGACCCTTACCTTTATTTAAAACCTAAAGACGTAACTATAAAGAAGATACTAGAGAGACGCTATAAATATGATGAAGAGATTTCTTATATCAAACAAAGTTTTATACAGAAAGATGAAGATGGAACAGTCATCAATCGTACTCTTAGTAGAGAAGAGCTTTTAGCAACTACTAGTTTACAGACACCAACTACTATACCAACTACTGATATTTTTGGGAACCCACAAGAAATTTTAAAAACAGAATATAAAAGAACTGAAGTAGAGCCAAAAGAAGTAATTGGGGAAGTCAGATATAAAGGGAAACTTTTAAAAAAGAAAAGTAAATTTATAATAGGTGGTATGCTCCCTGATAATATATTTGAAGTGTGGCAGGAAAGACTTGAAAAAGTAGGCGGTAATATAGAGGCGTTGCCTGTCATACCTATTAGTGAAAGTGAGGTTGTAAGGATAGTACCAGAGATAGTTAATACTAGTAAAGGTGTAGTTAAAATAGCTTACCAGCATATATATACGTTAGAAGGGGCTAAAGTTATATCTGGTTTACGAGCGGACGCCCATTCAAAAAGTAATAATAAGGATACTAAAGTTAATACACCACTTAATATTGATGGTACTAAAGATGCTAAGTCTACATATAATAAAATAAAACAAGATCATTGGGTTGATTGGAATAGGCTTAGACCGGAAGACCAGAAAGTACTACAGAATTTATATGAGTTAAATACTCTTAGTGGATTAAAATTAGCAGAAGAATATGAACGTATAATAGATAGCTACTTTGATATTGATAATACTGACATATATAAAGATGGTAAACCAAGACAGTTTACTGATCCTAAATCTGGATTACCAAAGATATATGGTTGGACTGCTGAAGAAATTTTAAACTATAGGCTTAAGGACTTAAGAGCTGATACAGTTACTTCGGAAGGAGAGGTTACTGAAACGTTTAAATATAATTTGCCACCTCTTCTTGAATTTTACTACATGAAAAACAATAGTGACTATGAAGGCAGGGGAGTTAATAAAGAGACTAGGAAAAAATTAGATAACATAATAAAAACCTGGTTTGATATACAAAACAAAACTACTTTTTCTGATGACCAAAAAACATTTATCATAGATTACCTTTATAAGAATGGTATTCGTAAATTAGAAAAGTACGAAGAAGGAAGTTCAAAGCTAAAGTTCCAAGCTACTATAGTTGAAGATGGAAAGACTAAGCTTGCTCCATGGGTATCCCTCCTCGACTCATATGATTCATTAGGTATCTTAACAAATGGTAGTATAGTGTATGAGTTAGATGGTCTTGAGAAAGTAAATTTTCCACAGACTCTTACTAAGTCAAAAATTAAAAGTATGCAAGCAAGTCTACGAAGAGAAAGTAAATATAAAAAGGATAACTCAGCATTCACTCGTAGCATAAAAGAATTAAAAGATGCAGATGCAGCAAGGAATGTTAAGAGGGAACGAGATTTTATAAAATCTCTAACCCCCCAAAAGCGTGATCAGTACTTAACATTAAAAGCTTCCTATTCAAGACTAAACATAACCCTAATGGATTCTAATGTTAGGCATGGCCTAGCTAATAAGCTACCCGAAGAAATATCTAGGCAAATATTTGGTACCATAGAACAACTTGGAGCTGCTGCCTCGGAAGTTGCAAATACTAAGTATACTAACCCTATTGTAATAAGGGCTAATAATAATTTATTTAACAATAAGACTCAAAAATTTACTGGGTTAGAAACAGCTAGCAAGGACATAGGTAAATTTAAACAATCTATGAAAGCCATTGAAGCTATGTATAAATTTGCTGATAAAAATTATCAAGAGCATGGAGTACCATTAAGCTCATGGTTTACTAAAGATGGTAAGCTTACTACCCAATGGAAGGTTGCTCGTATTGGAACAAACACCGATTTTAATAAGATAGTTGTAGTAAAAGTACCATGGCATGTAGATTTCTATAGGGAATTTATAGAGCATAAGGAAAAAGTACATACCTATCGGCAGTACTATGACCCAAATAGAAAAGATAAAATAAAAATTAATAAGGATGGCAGTGCAGATCTAAAACAAAATTTAAAAATTGTTAACCAGGAATATAAACAGTTTCAATCTATAGCAGAAAGACATCAAACTATTGAAGCAAAAAATTCTGCAGCCGAGGAGAATAAAAATAATCTCGCAGAAGATATAAGTAAACTAGGGGTTGTTAAGGCTCTTGAAGATATTGACTTATTAGATCCATCACTTGATCAAAATATAGAACAGAACAAAAAAACTAATTACGGGCCCGATTCAGATGAGAGAGGAATTCATGAAGGTGGGTTTAATATAGACAATGTATTTGATGATATTGGTAATATAAATAAACAGAAAGACCAAGACTATATAGACAGTGGCTTTAGAAAAATAGAAGATGGTACTGCTATAAAAAATCCCATGCCTATTAATAAAGTTCGTGTACTAGTAAAACAAATACTGAGAAAACTAAAAGTAAAACCAAAAGCTTATGTATTTAAGAACATGGCTGACCTTAAGTTTAGTAACCCAGAGTTATATATAAGAGCCAAGGCTGCTAGAGTAGGAGGTTCCTTTGATAACATAAATGCATACGGGTATTACTTTGGGGATACCATAATTATATTTAGTAATAATATAAATAGTGTCCAATCATTACAGTTTACTGTAGCCCATGAAGTATTCGGCCACCTTGGATTACGCTCCATACTTTCTAAGGGCGAAGTTAAGGGTACATTAGAATGGATATATGATAACGACGCCAACGTTAAAAAATGGGTCGACGATTATATGGCTACTAAAGATACAAAAATTTCTAAGCTCGGAGCCATAGAAGAAGTTGTCGCTGACTATGCTGCAAACATAGAGACAAAGTTTTTAAAACGCCTATGGTTTAAAATTAAAAATGCAATATCAAGAATATTCCCCTTCATGTTTAGAGGGGATGCGAACATGCGGTACATCATAAGTCAGATGAACAGGTATGTACGTGATGGTGTACTAGCAACAGAAGTAAGTACAAAAGCTATACATGAAAACCTTAGAAGACTAGAAAGAGAAGCAGAAGGTAGATTTAGTTCGGTATTTAAATTAGCTCAAGTAGCTGGTCTACATGCACAACCGAATGGAAGATCTGCACAGCGTAACTTACCATATATTAAACGAGCTATTACAAAACTTGGTGGTATAAATAACGCTTATAAATGGGTGATTAATCATTTTGCTACATTCGATCATCATGCAGATAAAAGTGATGGAGCTGCTAGAGTATTTAAAATATTTCAAGAGCAAGGTACTTGGGCAAATAAATTACTTTCTACCTATGAAAGACTAACAGATCCTGTAAGGCAGTTTATTGGTGGACCTAATGCTAAGGAAAGGCACCTAGCAAATATGATGCTAGCTTATTTATCTATGAATAGACATATGGATGTTGAAGCTAGGATGGGGGGTTTAGTAGAGAATTGGGGGAGCCAGGGTCTTTTTTATGTTGATGAAGCAACTGGAGAGGTAACAGCATATGATGATAAGCATGAACAGCTAGCTATAAACTCCCATATCACTCCTCAATATTTTAGAGATGGGTTTGAAATACCTATTGGTGATCCTGAAAATAATAAAACAATGCCAATCCATAAAAAACTACCTGAGTTAAAAACATTTGATCCTGAAAATAATGAAAGCCATAGAAAGGTATGGGATATAATTACAGGGCATAGAGATGCAATTAATAAAAGTTCGATTGATAGAGTAGAAAGTATATACCATTCCATACAACAATACATTGCTAGTTCATTATCAGATTCTAAAAAGGGCTTTAAAAATTTTCAAAACCCTGAAGACATAGCAATATTTAAAAGAATAATAGAAGTGTATAGTGACATAAGATTAGGGGGTGCTGTATTTACTAAGAGTAGTTATGATTTAAACGAGAGCTCTAGTAAAAAAGCAGATAATTTTAAGATAGCAATAACTAGAGCCTTATGGCAAAAGGGAGCAATAGAAGATTGGAAAAAATTATATAACGGTACATACAAAGCTCCTACTAAAGAAGAGATAGCTTTAGCTAAAGAACAAGGACAAACTAGAACAGATCTGTCACAGTTCTCTGATGTTGTAAGGGGTATGAAAGATATTATAGATTCATTGGATAGATTATATAGTAGGGGTGCAACGAAAAATACTGTTACAGGACAAAAAACTCCCGAAAAAAATTTTAGTATCCAGAGAATTATAACCGACATAGCACAAGAGCAGGATAATTTAAGAAACTCAGAGCTTCTAGCTTTGCAGACTATACTTGGAGCGTATGCCCCAATTACACGTACTGGTAAGTTTGAAGTACGATTAGTTGTACGTGATGTACAGACAGGAGAACCTATAAAATTAAATGCGAGTGATAGATCTGTCTTACCTTATTATGCTGAACAGGATGCAGTAAATGCACAAGGTAGAGTACAAGAGCTAAATGATTTATTTAATTTAGAAGCAAAAGATGAAAATGATAATTATGTTTGGGAGAAAGAAAGAAACAAGGGAGGGTTTTTACTTAGAGATGAAGATGGCGAAGAAAGAACTGTACAGTTTGAAGCAGAATATTCTACAAAAAGTACTATAGCTCCATTAGAAGGGTCTATAGATTTCACTGAGTTCTTGCGTACTTTAAATAATTTAGGGCTTAACATAACCCCAAATGGTAGGAAACGAATTGCTCAAAATCTTGCTAGCTACCATTCTTCCGCACGTAAAAGATTAATGAGAGCTAATGTACCTGGTTTCGATGAGAACATAGTAGATCATATACATCAATTACTTGAAGAGTCAGCCCATATAGCAGCTAAGAATAGGTACAAGTATTCATTAGATGAAATATTTATTGATGATAGGTACTGGCTTGGTGATAAAAACTTATTAGATAGTCTAGGGCAAGCCGTATTATCAGCAAGTAATACATCTGATAAGAGAATTAAAGAAAGGGTGTACCTTAGATACTTAAAACAATTTAAACATATGGCACCAGTTGGCTCATACACAGATATCTATGGTAATGAACATAAACTTTTAGGAGAAGGTAGTAAATTTAGAGATATATCTAGGAAACTTCAAGAGGCAATGAAACGTCAGAATGATATCAATCATAGTACTGAAGATATAATTTCCCAGTATGCTTCTCCAATTAAGTTATGGACTGTTATGTTTCAATTAGGTGGTAATGTTGCTACTGCTTTTATTAATACTATGTCTATTGTTATTAATACAATGTCTTATCTAGCTACATATAATTCAAAGACTGGGTTCGGTGGGGGGTTTGGAGAAGGTAAAGCTTTCTTAGAAGTATCAAAAGCAATTAATGATATAGGTAGTTGGCGACTACAAGCTGCTGACTTTCTAGAGAAAGTATATAAAGATCCTGCATTACAGAAAAAATATAATCTACCAGAAGACGAAGCCTATTTTTTATATGCCCAAACTATTAATGGTACATTACAGGCTGCTCAGTTCAATGCTTTAGTAGGTACAGAGAGAGGTAAGCAGTGGTTTCAAACTGGTGGCCTAGGTAAAATGGTACCAAGCTCATTAAAAATTAAAGGTGTTAAAGGCTGGATGTGGTTCTTTTCTTATACAGAACAACTAAACCGAAGAGTAACTGCTTTAGCAGCTTACCGGTTAGAGAAAGAAAGAATGTTAGCGTCTGCAAAAAATGAAGCTGAACGATTAGAAATGGAGAACCAGTTTAGTACATTGACTGAACTTCATATGAGCCCTTATAAACAACAGCTATGGAGTGAAGCTGTTCTTGCTGTAAATAAAACACAAGGTGAATACTCTTTATATAATCGACCAGAAGTAGCACGTGGTAACTTTTTTCAGTATATACTTATGTATAAACAATTTATATTTATAACCACTCAGTTACTATCTAAATTACCCTTACGAGGAAAGATATATATGTTAAGTCTTCTCCTTCTATTCTCAGGTATAAAAGGGTTACCATTTGGTGAGGATACTATTGATGGGTTAGATACTTTGATACAACGGCACGGCAGAAAATTTGGTTTAACCATATCTGATTTACAATCTGAAGGAACTTTATTGATGAGCCAATACCTCCCTCAAACCTTCCTGGGTTTAAATGTAGCTAACATGGTATGGAGAGGAATACTAGATGAGACCTTAGGGGGAACATTTTCTACAAGGCTAGGCTTTGGGGATATAATACCTTTCAGTGGGGTGGGTAAAATGGGAATGAATGCAGGGGATTATTGGAGGGAGGCTCAGAATGGAGCAGGCCCAGTGTATAGTGCAGGTAAAGATGGATTCCATACACTCTTATCTTTTGGGTCTTACATACAGGAAAAGGTAGGGCTTAAAGATGATACTACTAAGCTATTAGATATAGTCAGAAGTTCACCAGTAGCAGGAGCAAGAGCCATAGCAGATGCATGGACTTACCACCATGATGGTGTGATTACTAATAAAAAGGGGAGGGTTATAACACGAGATGTGAGTAATTGGGAGGTTGTATTTAGGATGTTGGGGTTCTATCCATCTATAGCTACACGGCATAATGATGTTATACGAATGGCTAAGTATACAAATGCACATATACGTGCCATTAAATCTACCTATACACAAGCTTATGTTAAAGCGTTGGTATTAAAAGATAGACGAGAAGCTAGACGGATAGAACGTATGGTAAGGGATTGGAATAGGGAACACAGGGGTACTGAATATGCGTTCCCTAAATGGAAAAAGCAGGCTATTAAATCATTTAATGAAATAACTAGGCCGTCTCTTCAAAGATTTGCTAGGACATTACCTACTCAGACACGACCATTTACTGATAAGCTATCAAAAATATTTGATCTTCCTTTACAATCAATAACTTAAACTATTCCTAGCTGTCCATAGGCTAGGTCTTCTGCGGCTGTATCAGCGTCATCAAGTATACCCTGTAGTCTAGGGTGGTTTAGATTAACACCAATGACATATGACTGCCCCAGTTTAATTGGGGTATCTTTACCAAGGTAGAACTTCTGAGACTTCGGTGTGGCAATTACGTTCTCACCAAGAAGTTCCTGTATGAATGATTTATAATCAGACCCACGCATGGACAACCACTTACGGAAGTGAGTCCTATCCATCATGATTGTACCCTTATCAAATGGAGACGACTGGTCTGTTCTAAATACATCAAAGCGTACTCTTATGTCGCCACGAGGTAGACGTGAGTGGTCAACTGATGCTTTCTGCCCTACAGTATGCATTACTGTAACAGCTACACTTGCACAATCATTAAGGTAATCTGCAATTAAGTCAAAGGAATCAACCTTGTTCTCTTTAACTGTCCTACGTATTGCACCTATTTGAGATAGCATCCACTCTGTTCCTTTAGTATAATCGTAGTCTATTAGTTTCCATTCACTGGCTAGTCTTGATGATAGGTCTGCTAATACTATTGCAGTTTCCCAGTATCTTTCCTCACCACCAAACTTGGCTTTATAATTACGACTAAAGTTTTCCGTTGCCTCATTAATAATTGTGGTTAGATCATTCGGCCCAATCTCTAGTAGCTTCTTAATGTATGCTTTGCCTACGTGCCCATAGTTTGAGGTCATAAAATTGTATAGTTTCCTACCAGCACTAGAGTCTCTAACAAATAAATCATGGGCAGGCACTGGTACTTCTAATAGCCTAGCCATCTGTGCATCTGTCTCTAGACCAGAAGCAATCAGCTTACTTTGTAGAGACTTGTTGGTGGATACTAGTACAGGTGTAGCCCAGGTCTTAGCGTCACGCTCTTCGGCATTACGATTCATCCTAGCTTTATCTCTGCCTTGTGAAACCCAGTAACAGAAGTCACCAACTTCTTTATCCTGCATTAATGTAACTTCATCTACTGTCATAGGAAGATTAGCATACAGTCCTAGCCTACCAAACAATGTGTTCTGTGTAAACTTAGCGGCAAAGTGTAGCTTCTCAGGATCACCATATAAAGACTGTACCCAGTATTGAGCCAGTGTTTTACCTCCACCAGTTGGTCCATATAAGGATATGGTTAGTCCTTTTAGTCCAGTGAAAGCATAGAGTGGTGCAGATAATCCAACGCCTAATGCAAACTTATACCAAGGCATCTCTACTTTATCTAATAAGGATGTATTACTTATCCAGTTTGTCATATCACCTGCTACACCATATAACTCTTGCCCTCGAGTAGATGAGGATGCTAGTGCTATTGATTCTTCTGTTACTGAACCATCATCTTTTCTGCTTAATATGGTATCTCCTATAACGAATTGGGATTTATTATTCTTCCATCCCATAGTGGCATACAGATTGGTCATAGTCCTAATCTGTCTTAACTCGTCCATGTATGTTCTTAACATCAATTGAAAAAACTCCGTTTGTTTCTTACTATACAACACAATGCCTTGGTCTGCTATAGCTGTAGCAAACTCTCTGTGCCCTTCTGTAAGGTATGCTTGTCTTAATACTAGTTCCTGCCATCCTACGTGTGGTCGTTTCCAATGGTATCTAACTGTTTCATATCCTAATGATTCGTCTTTACCATACCCCACTGGGTATATATCAAACCTACAAACATCTATATCAGTATCATCTATAGTTATCTTGATACCATTTGCTGTACGTTTAAAAGGTTTCGGTATTGGTATTTGGTTAGCAGTATTGTCAGGTGGCTGTACTAATTGTACTTCCTGATACTGTACACCTAGTCTAGCAGGTGAGCCTATCTTATCTTTGAACCGGCATCCGCTGCATCCATTAGGTCGGTCAACCATAAACTTATTACAGGTTGTAGGGCCAGTTGCTGACCTGGACCAGTGTTGTAGTTTAGATACTGTTGCTGATTCACTATAGTTAGGGTGACCCTGACTCCATCTTATGGCTGTATCCTTAGGGTCTATACAGAAAGAAGCTACACCTATTAAGCTATACCATAATGGTTCAGGTACTTTGTCTTGGTTAGCTATAGCCCAACTAATTTGTTTACATTTACTTTCTATTATAGAACTTACAGCAGGTGGAAATTCTTGTGTAGACTTTATACTATCTGACAACTTGTTTTCAAATGTCCGCTCTGTCGTAGCATGCTGAGAGATACCAGGTAATTTTTCTTGTAGTAGCTTAGGATCTATAGGGTCAGCATCTATAAGTAACATAACTTCTTTATTATTCTTTGGGTTATGTGTACCAATTGGGCGTAAGACCAACGCACTATTGGTTGTGAGTCCTGCGTCTATTTTAAATCCCTTATCAATAGCACATTGTTTCATGGCATTTGCTATAGGCTTCCACTCTGTAGGGTTAAGTTCTTTTGTTAGTACCCAGTATACATGAAGCCCATTACCTGAAAAAACTACCATAGGTTTAGGTAGTTTAATATCATCTACAAATTTACCTAGTGCCAGTAGTCCTTCTTTCCACGAGGGGTAAGGCTTGGTATCACCACAATCTATATCTAATGCAATTACTTTTGTGGCTCTCACATTATCTTGTTTTCTATTGCCCTTCTCTACAAAAGCAGATATGGCAAAATATGTATTATTGTTTGTACGATCTAGTCGTATACAACTCTTAGCTAAGTCTTCTATATTATCAAAGAAGCCTTGTTTGTTTCCGTCTTTATTAATAATTGTGTTTACATAGTATCCACTTGACGGAAGAATCTTTTCTAGAAATTCTAATGTTTGCATATTGTTCTCCATCATTTTAAAAAAATGTGGGGTTTCTATTACTTTAACCGATCATGTTTAAGATAGTCTAGTTTTTAATATTACGATATATTCCACTACATATTCATGAGGGGTAGAATATAAAATACAGTAATAGCTATTGAAGAAACGCATCCCACTTACGCTACTTGAGTCAAGAAGATCGACTATCCCCTCGATTTTGTCTCGTTTTAAGAGCCTTCAGGGGGGTAGAACACTACCCCCACGTATGATTATACCCCTGGTTTTGAGGTATTTTCCTCTAGTAGTTCCAATAATTTCTCTCTTCGTTCACGTGGTTCAAGAGCAATCACTGATGGTGAAGGCCATTCATATTTAACCATTATATCAAGTAACTTCTTAAGAATACCCCTAACTTTTTTATCGTTTGATTTCCTTATAGGTCCCCCTTTAATCCAACTATAGTATGTCATTCGAGTAACTTTCAGTAGACATGACATATCTTTAATTGTCAAGAGCATATGTTTTCTTAAGGATTCTACTTTGTCAAACTGAATCTTTGCCATCATCATTTTCCATGTTCTTCATTAAGGCTTCAATGTCTGAACTCATTCCTGTATCTGCAACAGGTTTTGGTGTGTCGGTTGGCTCTGCTGCAGCTGTTACGGGGGGTGTAACAGGCTTAGATTCTTTAGTAGGTGTACTAAATCCTGCCTTAGGTTCTTCTTCTAAAGGAAGTAAAGGTTGTTCAGGTTCTTCTTTAGGCACTTCAGTTATTGGTGCTTCTTCTCCTGTAATCTCTTTTACTCTACGACTATTAAATAGTTTATCTACTGCTTGCTGTGGTTCAGCATCTATGAAACCTCCGAATCCAAACTTTAACTTTGGGTATGATGCACTAGAATCAAAGGATACATTAGTCTTCACTATCTCAAAAGGAATCCTCTTACTACTTAGAGTAGAGTGGTAGTTATTTAATTCCTTTAAGGCTGAAGGTGTTACTTGTAGTAAAAATATTTCCCCATTAGGATTCCCTGCATCTATTACAGCTAATCTCTTTTGGTCTGCACAAGCTTTTATCTTCTGCCCTTGTGGTGTTATCTTAGAACCCCATGCGTTCTTATCACAACTTGCACATAAATCATTCTGTGGTTGTGCACTATCCATGTGTGGCTTTATTCCATCTAATGAATAGCAGTCAGGTGCTTGTGGTTCTGAGTCAGGTGTCCAAGGTTTAGCATACCAAGACTTAGATAACTTCGGATTAGCACCTACAATAATAACTTGTATCATAGGATCAGGTATAAGAGTTTCCTCTCCGTCTACTATTAAACGAAACCTGCTACCCTTAATAGATATTCTAGGTAACGATTCACCACCTCCAGTATTTGTTGAGGTTGCTATTGATTTGGAAAGGCTTGATTCTTTCCCTACGTATTGTGATAAATGACTCGGTATCTCAGGTATTAAATCATTCATTTTATTCTCCTTCTATTTTAGTTGAGGGTTTGCGAACAGAAACTTTTATTAAAGTTCTATAGGATACACCAGGTGGTACTTCCTTATTCTGTTTCATATAATCACGTACTGCATATTTACTTACACGTTTTTCTAATAGTTCATACGCTTCATTTTTAGCAACAAATTCCAATACTTTATCCCAGTCTGATACTAAAGCTTGGTCTACTGTTGATAAAAAAGCTGTGCCGTTCTCAGTTTTAAACTGGGTAACGCCTTGTTCATCGGCTTTCAACTGCATAAAATTTTCCAGTTGTGCCATTTGTTCTTTGATTCCACTTACTTCTTCTTTTACTTTTGCTTCAATAGCTTCTTTCTTATTTCGTAATAGAAGATAAGCCTTTATTAATTTATCTACTGGATAGTCTTTAATAGACATTATTCCTCCTTATTATCTGTTTGAATTAAATCAAGCAATAGACCTTGAAGTCTCTGCTTATTACGTAGTCTCTCATACATTCTATATTCTAAATCAGTTGCTTCTATATGTATTACATTAGATGCATACTTCTTACCTATACGTTCTATTCTTCCATTGGCTTGTACATACTGCTCATTACTTGTTACAGGCCCATACCATATGATAGTATCTGCGGCTGTAAGTGTTAGCCCATGTGCCATAGTAGCAGGGTGTGCCACTAGTACGTGTGGGTCTTTAGCGTTCTGAAAGTTATTAAATATTATATTACGTTTAGATGATGTTACACTTCCGTTTACAATATCAACTGACCATTGCTTGGATAGTTCTTTCTCAAGCATCTGTAGTGTTCCAGTTAATGGAACAAATATTATTACCTTGTTACCTACCTCCTCTATTATTTCCTTAACAAGGTTTACTCTTGGTGAACAGTCAAGCTGTATGTGGCGTCCGTCATCTCCGTATGCTACACCACAACTTATCTGCACAAGTTTTTGCATCTTGACTGCTTCATTAACAGCAGTGATTGAACCTTCAGTAGCAAGTTCTGTTACGAATGTCTTAATCATCGCCTGGTAATGTTTAGACTGTTCAAGTGTTAGTTTAACTTTTCGTGTTTGATATACTGTACTAGGTAAATCAAAGCACTCGTGCCTATCATATCGTATTGCAGGATGTAGTACCTGCTTTACAATGTCTACTGACTCAGGACGTGGCACCCACTTCCATTGCCCTATCTTCATCATAACCATTTCCTTAAATGCAGTGTAGGTTTTTGTACAGTATGGACTACCAACTAATTTAGCTAACGCCCAAGCATCTGTTGGTTCATTAGGTGTTGGTGTTCCAGTCATTAACCATACACGTATGTCAGGATGGTGGTTAATCCAATTACGTAGTATACGAAATCTTTTTGTTGATGGTGTCCTATATACTGCGGCTTCATCAATGATCACTAAATCAAATATATCTTTGGCTACATCAGCTATTATATTAAAACCATCATGGTTTACTATAAAGAAATCAGCATCAGTTTGTAGTAGTTTCATTCGTCTACTAGCAGTACCATGTAGTATAACTGATTCTCTATGGTGAAAGTTTGTAAAGATTGCGTCATCCCATACCCTTTCTAATGTGGATAGTGGGGATATTATTAAACATTTCTTAATGTCATTAATATTCATTAGGTAATCTGCTGACCATAATGCACTCTGTGTTTTACCAGTGCCTATCTCATTCAATACCAATGCTCTCCTATTCATAGTAAGGAAAGCAGATGTTATCTTCTGATGTTCGTATGGTTTAAATCCACCCACCCAATTATAATAATACATAATAGGTGAGGGTGCATTGATACCTAAGTTTCTTAATATAGTAACCTCGTCTATCTTATGAGGCGTAACAACAAGATCAATCCCTTTAAAGTTTAAGTTCCTAGCTGTAGGTATTGAGTTCAATACCCTGTCAGGTTTACTTAACTTCAATGCAAGAGCCTGTTGGTCTTCTACTACTAGCATTTTGTTCTCCTATATAAGTTCTTACTTCTTCTATAGTTTCATTATCATAGACAACAAAACTTTTCCCTCCTGCGTTAGCTATATCTTTTAGGCATTTCATTTGTAATGCCGTAGGTTTCTTGGACTTATTAGCTTTACATTCTATACCCACAAAGATTCCGTTAACAACAGCAATCCTATCAGGTATACCTGCCTTACCAAATGGCCCAGCTTGGGGACTAAAAAACCATACCCCAAGTTCCTTTAGCATCTTATCTAGCCTAGCTTTTATTTTTCCTTCAGGTGTAGTAGCCATGATTTAATATAGCTATCTTTACACTTGTGTCAAGTATTATTTCTGTGCAAATTCACAGAAATCTTTACAAGGACAGAATCTACATAGCCCACTTGGCTTAGGTATCCACTCATTCTTTGTTAATGAATTGTTTATACTCTTAAGCTTTCTAAGAAATCTACTAGTTATATTTTGCAGATCATTCTCTCTTGTGAATATTTTAGAATCTGTTCTCATATCCTTTAGCCATAGAAAAGATGATATTACTTTATTGACTGTACGAAAATGAAAGAATACTTGCATTGCAAATAGTTCAAGTTGCATGAAGTCAGGTCGTCTCTTTCCTGTTTTCCAATCCATTACTACTGCAATGTCTTTGTCCTTATTAATTACAAGTACATCTAGTATGGATCTGAACCATGCATTCTTTGACATCCATTCAGTACCATTAAAGTTTTCATCAAGGCATAACTTCTGTTCAATGTGAAGACTAGAATCAAGTCTAACATTAGAGTCTAGTATCTGTTGGCATATAGATTCATACTCCTTTGTTTCTTCTGACAACTTATCTCCATTCACTATACGTTTCTCTATCGATGAGTGAACACGTTCGCCATATATAGTAGCAACACTACCAGTGTCTTCCACTTCCTTAGCAATACGCTGATGATAGTATCTCTTCGGACAGTTATCATACATCTTAATTGATGAGAATGAATGTGTTAGTTTAGTCATGTGTATTCACCATTTTCTTACTATTTTCTCCACGCTTAAAGGTTATCCTTAGATACTCTCCTTCTTCTGTTGGTTCATGGTACATGGAATCTACCCATACACCATGAGTTTTTATATGTTCTAGAGTTTCCTTTTGCTCATCTCTTACTGTATCTATTAAACAATTAGTTAGAGGTGAAGCTATTAACCACTCTTTATTTTTAGGTTTCTGTTTCGTCATCAATTACCTTTTCCATCCGTTGCATACAGTCATGCTTCATTAGTTCCAGTTGGGATATGAGTTCCATTACATCAGAAATCTTTGATGAGAATCTCATATACTGATTGTCTACTTTAACCATTAGCATAAAACTAGATGCACTATCAGCTTTACTTATAGTCTTCCTTGCAAGTTCAAGTGTGTCTAGTACTTCTTTATTCTTAGGTTCTCTTTTTATTTCTCTTATGTTCGTCATTTACATTCTCCATAGTTGTGCCCTATCCCTACTTCACAAGCAACTGGTAGGTCACTAGCCCAGATAGGTGGTGTGGACATTATTGTTGTAATTTGTTTCTCTGCGTTTTCCTTTTCAGATTCATCAACATTAATAATCAATTCATCATGTACTTGGAACGCCACTGGATAGTATCTACCTATCTCAATCATTTGTTCAGCTATGATAATTCTAGCTAATGCTTGGACAATATTCTCTACTACTTTACCTCCATATATTTTTGTCCATTCGTTGTGTGTAATTCTATCTCCAGTTACTCTAGCTTTTATATACTTCCTAAAGGTTCTAGAGTTTGATATATATCTCCAGTCACTAAATGGTGACTCACCAGTTGTCCATACACTACTATTATTATTCTGAAGTGCAGGGTATCTTACATACATATCATTTGGTAATCGTATACCATTTGGATCATAGCTTATAAGATCAGTTATCTGTCCACTAGTTTTACTATACAGTGAATGTAATATGGCGTTACATTTATCCCATAACATTTTTATCTTCCAGTTAGTTCGCCTATATGTATCTACTATTCGTTTAGATTCTATCTCATCTATAGTTGTATTAAATTCTTTAAGTCCTGCATTAACAGTGTCAGCAAATTTAGTTGCACCCATACCATATCCTAGTCCAAGTATGCAGGTTTTACCAACAAACCTTTCAAGTTTATTTTCCTTTGTTATCTTACGACCATAAACTTCTGATGCAAATTCACTATACACATCTCTCCCTTCTCTAAATGCTTGTACTATATTATCCTGCCCTGCTATATATGCCAATACCCTGGCTTCTATTTGTGATGAGTCACAAGCTAATAAGCATCTACCTTCCCCTGCTGTTAAGGACTTTCTTATAGTACCATTACGAGGTAGGTTCTGTAAATTTAACTTATCACCTCCTGAAAACCTACCAGTATGAGCCCCATAATAGTGTAGCATGATCGGTAACTTCCCTCTATCTGCTACACCAATGAGACTTTCAGTACGAGTTTCCTCAATGGTAGACTTAGTACCCAGCCTTGCTTGGCATAATAGCTGTACTTCAGATGAACCATTCTCTAATAGATCATTAAACCCCTCATCAGTCTTAGCAAATGCATAGGTTTTTTTACCTGTAGTAGGACTAATCTTTGTAGGTGGTTCTACACCATTCATCTTTAGTATCTTGGCAAACTTATCATTACTCATAAGTATCTTCTTCCATAGTTCTTGTGTATCTACTGCAGTCTCTTGTTCAGTAAGGTTAGGTAAGCTACCAAGTAGTTTCTTTTTCTTCTTCTTTATACTTAATAGATGTTCTTCCAATACTTTCTTATCAAGTTCAATCATAGGTTCTGTGTACATACGTATGGTTTTATCTATGACCATCAACTCTCTAGTAGGAAAGTCTTTCTTCAATGCTTTGAATAATTTATAGGTTAACTCTACATCATTAGTAGCATATTGAATAAACCTATCCCATTCTTCTGAGGTAAAGTCCTCCTTATGTTTACCCATTGAGTTAAGTATTTCCTTACCCTTTACTCCTAACTTATAGGCATAAGCCAGTGCATCAAGTGAACAACCAGTAGTCATAGCATTGGTAGGTCTAGCCATAGACAGAGTATCAAACCAAAACTTAGGCTTGATACCATATATCCACGACAGTATTGCTCCATCAAATGCAGAGTTATGGCATAGTACAGCCCTATCTTGTAGGCATAAACTTTTAAGATGCTTTCGTATGTGTCCTGTATAACATATATCTGATACCCATACAGGGGGATTGCTACCACATTTAGTAGCAACTCCCAGTACCTTAAACCTATCGTCTCTTACATAGGCTTCAGTAGTCATCTTGCGTAAAGAAAACTCCTTGTCGTAATAAGTTTCAAAGTCTAGCGTTACAAGTTCCATCACTCATCTACCTCCTCCATAGCACATTCATATTCTATACCTGCATATGCCATTCTATCTACGTAATGGTCTTTTTTCTTAGGGCTAACCTGCCCCCTAGATAACTTGGTACAGGTATGAAGTAATGCTACATCTCTTGCAGTTAATCTATGCCCAGTAATTGCATTGAATATCTGTGCGATATGTCTATGATTATTTATTGGGTTACCATAGTCTTTGTTTCTATCAGTAGATGTTACCTTTATTGCCTCTATAAGTAAGTCCACTCGATCTTCTTTTTGTTCACTGAAACCTTTATAGAATACATCATTAGGTGTACCCCTATTGTCCCTAATAAACTTTACATTCTTTATAGGTAGCCCAGTCTTATGGGATACCACTGCTAGTTTTACTTTAGGATCTTGTACAAACATTTGTACTGCTTGTTCATAAGGTGTTTGCTTATCCGACATTCCATTCTCCTGTAAATACACCCCAGTTCTCTCTTAATAAGAAACTTAAAGAGTCTAATCTTGTGTCTAGTTTCTTTCCAATCTCATTATCAGGAAGTCTATCACGTAGATACCAGTCAGTATCATATACTGCATTCATAAGTAGGCTTAATAATTTACTGGGGAATTTGTTTTCCTTTATGCACTCTGTAATAAAGTTAACGTTATCTTTATTACGTAAGTCTATTAGTTCTTTGTGTCTATCAGACCAGTCCAATGAGTTTATATGTTGCTGTCTTTTAACTGCATCATCATTAAATTGTTCAAAGACTTTAGTCTTAACTCTAATACGTATCCCTCTTCTGAATTTACGTATGGCTTTACTCCAAGTCTTTTTCTTTTCCTCATCAATCATTGCTTCTCTATCAGGTCTAGGGTTAAGGCATTTACCAGTGTGCATATCAAACTGTACACCATTGAAATACTCTTGCCCTTCTCTTTTAAATAACCTCCAAGCTTCCCATTGTTCTGTTGTTGTATATGGTAACTCCCAATGATCAGCACCATTGGCTATCATTTCTGCTCGTTTCTTTTCAATAGCATCATTCTTTTCTTGGGTTATACCCTTTACCCTATTAAGATACCCAGCATCATCTGAGGAATGCCCTACTCTATACTTGTTTGTCTTAACTCGAATGAATCTAAATGGCATAGCATACTCAAAGCTACCAACTAATGTAGTAGCCATACTACTTATACCACCATCATTATCTAAGTTAAATTCTATTACGTTGTTAGGGTATAGAGTACATATAGTTGCACTATGCCAAGCATTCTCTATAGTTATGGATTCTCCTGCACCATACCTAATACGCCCCCAGTTTCTAAAGGGTCTACCTTTTTCAACGTTTCTTGCACGACTCATAAAGTCTACTGCATCTGCATAACTGTTTATAAATTGCTTTGTATATCTTTGTCCCATTAGTACCTCCTAAAATCTAGTTTGATATGTTGTATTATGTTTCCTAAACATAGCCTTACAAGTCATACAAGTTCTTATGAATCTTGATTCAGCTATGAATATATTTCGACAGTTGCAACACTGTCTCTTTACAGTATTTTCTCTTTCATTCCCTCTTATTTTATATCTAGAACAGTTACCTTTATCTGTCATTAATCCATCTCCAATCTATAAAATATATGGTTCTCTATTCTTACAGTCCTTGTAAGATTCTTACTCCACTTAGGTATAACCCACCATGCATGGTAGTGAGTAGCCCCATCTGTTAAGTCTATTATACTTAGTGTGTTGTCATTAAGTAATCCCCAAGCTATATCTTCTGCCCATACGTAGGCTTTATTATCTTTAATTGTTTCATCTTTACCATCACACCAAAAACTAAACTGGCATTTATTAGGTATAGGTGTATTAGGACTCCAAGAATAATACTGCCCTTCCTTAACAACATCACACACATTATCAGGGTAGCGATAGTCTGCTACCCTTGACATAATTACCTGCCCTACTGCTATCTGTCCTACTGTAGGCTCACCTCTAGCCTCAAAGTAAATAGCAGTAGCTAAACAAACTAATGCTTCTATCATTTTATTACCTCCATATTGGAGGGGATAGTGGGAATCGAACCCACCTAATTGGATTTGCAATCCAGCACATAACCACTCTGACATATCCCCTTAATGAATCATTTAGTTAGCTTATGAGCAGTAACTTGAGCAGTCATATTACCTAAGTCTACAGACTCTGCCAAGTCTTCTTTAACTTGTTGGGCCCTGTTTCTAACCTCAGGTTTTCTATGTCTCTCCTTATACTTTTCGTCTAGTAAATCCCATAAGGCAGGTAATACTTTAAGGGCTGGACCAAGTGTAGAGTATGCACCCATAATCTTTAGTACACCTGATACAAACTTGTTTCTCTTTACCAATACAGATTCAATAGCCAGTCTATATGGTACATACTCTTTCCATATACCTGCCCACTTATCTTTCTCAGCATCTAATAGGTCACCATTTCCATACCCATACGTACGAACTAAACCAAGCACATTAGCTTCAGTATTATACCCCCATCTTAAAGGTGGGTCATACTTAAATACTGGTTGACACAGAGATGGTAGTCTATAGAAAGCGTCACAGTTCCTATTGGAACCTTCGTTCCAGTCTACTTTTCTTTCAAGCTTTCCATTATAAGCTGTAGGTTCTATAACCCCATACTTGTCAGTATTAAGTATGTCATCAGTGCCATTAGCATATTTATCAAAGCAAGAGTTATGCATATCTGAGAATCCACCAAACCTCATCTCGGAACGCTTATCAAAGTATTCTTTAGGTAGGTTATTCATCTTCTTTACATTGTCCTCACCATACATCAGCTTATATATGGTTTGTTCCCAATGCTTAGGGTAGTTTTTTACTGCTGTATTTAATTGGTTATCAAATATATTAATAGCGTTAGTTTGTACGCTATTCTTAAAGTCATTACTAAATCTTACTGTTGCCATTACAACCTCCTTTACATTAAAACAATTTCACCGAAGGGTGCATCACCCTTCTCAGTAGACACCCATAGTACTGGGTAATCAGGTGCCTCACCAAAGTCATCACATTCTAAATCTGTTAGGAACACACAAGCCACTGGGTCTATGTCTTTCTCTTGCATAAACTTAAAGCAAGGGCTAAAGGCTGTGCCTCCTCCACCTCTTGGATTAAACTTAATCTCCTCACCCTGCTCGAATACATCATAGCCACATACATCACTATCAAAGTATATCATATGTATTCTCTTAGGGTTAAGGTCTTCCCTTACTGCGTTTGCCTCAGATATAAACTGGGTTGTATGATTTAAACAAGACCCTGACATATCAAGGCAGTACGCAACTTCTCCCAATACATCTCCAGTAGTATGAGGTAGGTATAATCCCTGGGATAAGAACCTCCTATTGAATCTATTGAATGAGCGTTGGTCTATCCTAGCTTTCACTTGAAACCTATTCATAACCTCAGTCCAGTTCACCTTAGGCTCAAGCATATCATTGACAAGCAGTTCCATATTGGCACTCATATTACCTGCCATCTTCGCAGTTTGTTTGGCTGATGCTATGATCTGTTTCCACTCCTGCTTACGCTGTTCTATCTCAGCCTCTGATTCACCTTTGCCATCTTCAATCTGTATATCAAATGGTGCACCATCACCCTCGTGATAGCCCTTATACTTTTCCTTATCACTCATTATGATAGTGTATATTCTTTCGGTAATGCCCTTACCTTCCTTATACAATTCCTCATCACGTACACCACACTCAGGCATAGTACCTATACCCTCACTAGTTAGGTGGTGGTTGATAACTATATCCCCTGCTATGTTCCATATCTTTGGGTCTCTCTCCCCTCGTCTATCAAGATGCTCTAACATAGGGTGCATTAACTCATGCCCCATAAGGAATAACTTCTCATACTTATTGAGTGCCTTATAGAAGTGTGGGTTAAATATAACTTCCTTATAGCTAACACCTGCCGTAGGTATGACTGCCATCTCCTCTTCAGTTGTCAGTCTAAATGGTAGGTTCATAGCTATATACCCCCAAAAGGGATAGTCCAACATAAGAGAAGTCTTGCTCTTACTTATCTCATCTTGTAATTTATTAGCCTCATCTTCACTGATAGGCTCAACCTTATTCTTAATAGGTCTACAATTATCTGATTCCATTGGTTCCTCCATTCATATTGTTTATGAGTGAGTTAACTTTCTCTACTATACTCTTAGCCTCCTCGCCTTTCTGTTTCCTCAATACTGGGTCGTGTCTTAATGCGTGTATGTTATACCCAGTAAGCTTAGCATCAATGTCCTGCTTGATGCTACTAATCGTAGGGTCATCATTGAAGTTCAACCTATTCACTAGGTTAGCTACGTGATGTAGGTTAGTAACCTTCGTGTCCTTGAATACAGCAGTAGGATCTAGTAATGCTGTAGACAATGCACTCAATGGCTCAAGTATTCTATTGACTAGTTCCTTACCTGCAGCTGCTTCAGCATCAGCCACCCTCCTGTCAACATCTCTCTCTAGCTTTGCCTTCTCTACGTCGGACATCTCTACCCTGAAATCATTACTAGGTACTGGGAATACAGCAAGGTCAAGGTTAAACCTATCCCTTAACTCCCCAACTGATGGGTAATCACTCGCCCGATACCGGTCCCCTACATAGGTCTGTGCTTCAAGAACAAGTTGTGGGTACTCTGCCTCGAACTGCCCCACATTATTAGACCATAGCTTTTGATACTCCGTGTACTCCTTCCTTAATTGCAGGTAGTTAGTACTGGCACATAGGCTGACACCTCTCATACCCCAAGGCAAAGTGTTATCGTGAAACCATTCACGTATGGTAGTACGTAAACCTTTCAAGTCCTCTAACCTTTGGCTACTCATCAGCCTCTTGGTAGCTGACACACTACCTCTCTTCATATTAAACTCTTGCTCTGATTTCTGTATGATACCCTTATCTATCTTACGAAACTCAGGCATACTTATTGATAGCTGTATTAGTACAGCTTTATTATCTAGTCCCATTGGTTACCCCTTTCTTTATTAGTTCTGACCATATAATAGCTAGTAACTCTTCGGCAAACTCTAGTCTGCCATCAAGAATACCAAACTCCCTACTGTCAACGTCATCAGGTGTAGGGTTATCCTTTGCAGTTTCAACCTCACTCTGCAAAACTTGTTTAATAGTATCAATTAATCTATTAGCATCATCTAACTGTTGCTGTAATGAATCCATCTGCTCTAGATACTGACGCTGTCTGTTATGTTTCTTAATCTTACCAGTGTTAGCCATATGCATTACGTCCATTAGAATAACACATCATTACCCACAGTAGATGCCCACTGTGTAAATGCCCCTGTCTCTGCTAGGTCTTTGTTCTTACGCATAGCCAATGTAACTGTAAGTACATTAAAGTCATTGGGTAACCTAGTAAGGTATGTCAATATGTTACTGAAGTTATCTATATCTGCCCTATGTGACAACGCACCTGACAGTGCATAGCACGTCATCAAGAAAGCATCTCCCTCAGCTGGTACCTGTGCAGTAGTAGGGCTGGTAAGTATGGTCTCAATGTTAGGCATAGTCCTACTTGTCTTAAGCATAGCCATGAACTCAGATGCCGCGGCCTCCCCAACAGCACCAGCGAACACCTCATACTCTGCCTCTTTAGGTATACTACCCATCACATCACTAACTCCCTCGATCCAAGCACGTGGTGAGGGGTTACCCTCCCTGTTAGGGTGGTAGTCATGCAACAAGTTAGGGTGCATACGATTCAATGCAATAACCTCAGGTCTAACACCTGAAGCCATAGCGTGTGCAGTCCAGTCATCTATGTGTGTATCAAAGGACAGCACTGTCATTCTATTACGTAAGTGAGACAGTATACGATTAGCACCTGCCCTATCTGATATCCTATTACCTGTCATTACAATCTGCCAACCATCAGGTAGCTTGTGTCCATGCAACTCCCTCTCTTGTATCTGATTAGCTATTAGTTTCTGTAAGTCATTACCTCCCTGAGGCATCTCATCATATAACAGTATGCCCTCTGAGTTAACATCTCGTGGATACCAGTCAACTACCTTATGTGTTATGGCATCACCTTCAGGCATAGGTATGCTGAAGTCCTCCACTAGCATGGTAGGTATGTGCTTATGTATGAACTGTACACCTAACTCATCAGCAACTTGTTCTACTAGCTGTGTCTTACCTCCCCCAGGGGGGCCCTCGATATGCACTGCCCTTTTGGTTCTATATAATTTCCTTAGTGTATCTTTTAATAGTCTTGGTCTCATTGGTTACCTCCTTTAAATGGTAGTATTACGCAGGATTGCCAGTACCTTCCACCTCCCTCGGTGTGTACAAGCTGACCACAACCTGCAATTAATTCGATTGTCATTACCAAGAGTAACAGGTATAGACCTGTTACCCCTACTGTAAACATAATAGCCTTGAGTATTGCTCTTACCATTGCCATTACATTCCCTTACTGTTACGTGTATTCCTAGTTATCTTGGATCTATACTTAATGGCACGTATTCTATCATCATAGTCCCTATATGCCCTCTTCTTATGGAAGTAGTGTGCCTTCTTACCTCCTATGGTATCCGTTACTACATATGTATCCCAGTTACCATTGGCATCATTACTCTGTTTATATATGGTAGCTTTAAGGTGACCCTCTTTAAACTGTTTCCTAAACGACGTCATTTACTGCTCCTTTATACTGTTCAAATGCACTTACTGCACCATCTAAGGTGTTACTATACTCTCTTATGACAACCTCATATGGATTGTATAGCTCCGTCTTATAGCACATTACTCTAGCATTATTAAGTTCGGGTACTGTATACATACCCTTAGTTATTGACAACTCATTGTCACCTATCTTCTTATACTGTATCGTAACCATAGGTTACCTCCGTTAGTAAAGGGTTAGAGCCAGTACATTATTATACTGGCTCTGTATTGGGGTGTTATTAGAAGTCCTCATAACTAGCTGTTGACTTCTTATCGCCTTCTAATGACAGGAATAGAGACTGTGATATAGAGGCGTCTTGATTAGTCCTACACTTGAATACTACTACTGGGTTCTGCCCTACTGTATTCTTAGGTGTCCAAGTAGAGACCTTAGCTAGTGTACCAGCCTCTACAAACTGCTGATAACGAGCCATCATTACAGCATACATTTCCTGTACTGACTTAGTACCAGCTACAGAACCATTATTACTGTACGTCTGCTTGGTATCATTCAGTATAGGCTTAGCAATAGTGATGATCTTAATGTCATCTTTCATTGTTATAACTGGCTTTACTGCACCTTCATAAGGCTGGGGTTTATGGAAGTGCTTAGTCTCACCAGTCTTACTGTCGGTGTATTGTTTCACATACTCTGGCTTAGCCATTCCGTTAAAGTCATAAGGTTTGCCTTTCTTAAGGGCGCTATTAAGATTATTTAAATCAACCATATAAGTTAC